>Ga0213835_100400_pt1 | contig 43414 bp, 35 predicted proteins | sample SWPATP01_FD_160576 | JGI IMG/M metagenome (GOLD analysis project Ga0213835, IMG submission 160576) | Coastal seawater microbial communities from Marineland, Florida, United States - SWPA TP0 #1 | ecosystem: Environmental > Aquatic > Marine > Coastal | place: USA: Florida | collected 2016-08-05
CATCCCTGCCAGGTTTTGGAATCCACACTCGTCGCAGTGGTTTTGCTTTGAGGTTTCCCTTAATGTTCTTGACCAGTTCAAACCTTTGTCTCGAAGAGATTACTCTTACTCCATCAACTCCGGCTGTTTTCTTGCCTTGATTATCTTGAGTTACTCGGCGCACTGCTAAGAGCCGGGCATAATATGATTTCACCAATAGACGTTGCCACCTTCTTAACTTTGCATTCTGTCCCGATTTAGCTGCTTGAAATATACTCTTTTGGAGCTTGAAAACTTTCCGTTGAACCTTAGTCCATGGGATGGCCTTCCATGCGTTGTTCGTAGTCTTGATTGGTTTTGGTTTCCCAAACCCTTTCTTTAAACTCGCTATCGCCATTTGTACACCTACTAGGCTCTATTTCTTTACAATCAAACCGTGACCTGTTAGCATATCCCTGCCATTACAGTAGGGCGTTGGCTTTTGGTCACATCTCACATCCTCTAGGACTTGCGGTTACACTTATCCCTACTAACTACCTCGACCAGATAATTAGAGTCCAGGAGGACTTAAAACGTTCCGTTTATATGGGCATTCCATCTTTAGATTTGTCTTTTCCACCGGGGTACTTTAAAGGTCTGTGTAGGTAGTGCAATAATACTCCTACTCTTCCCCTTGCTCTTTTGAACGCAGCGTGTCAACCTATTTCGCTACTTAATATTGACGATGGTTCAAGCCGGACATTCGGTTTCCCTAATCATGGATGGTTGGCAGTGGTCGCTTTCTGGTAGTAGGTTCTACTTCACGCCTTCCGTTCCCCGCTTCAATCCTGGGGTTGTGATTCCCAAAACTGGGGGTGGCTATCGCCGTTACCCTGATTTCCTAACTTTTACTTATCCATTTTTGGGCTTCCTATAAGGAATTTGTATGGGTTAGTTCGTTTTGACCTTGGGTTCCCTGCCTTGATTTGTATCGTAGGATACTAATCGTTGGGACATATAAACAGTTATGAGGATGGTCAGGAGTGCGCTCCTTATATTCAACCAAGGGGTTGAAGTCCCCACCAGGCGGTTATTTCGGGTATTGCAACCCTATTTCATGCCTGAACGTCTCGCACTATTGGGTATATTATAGCTGTTGGGGTTCCGATAGATAGTTACTACTTTACAAGTGTATAGTAGTATTTATGTGGCTGAGGATGGCATTTTGGCAGCTAAAATGAGGGTTAAATCATCATCGGTGCGCTGATTGACCCTAGGCGATCGCAAAAATGAAATTAACTGTTGTTCGGCTTCTGTGCGATCGCCGATAGTTTCCACAAATCTAAATAAGGGCGAAAAAAATGGAGGGTGTGGTTTACCTTCCGGCATTTTTAATCCTAACATTTGTAAACCATCGGAAAATATAGCCAGATACTTAGGCATTCCAGACCATACATGAATTTGAGCAGATTCTAAAGCATTGGGGGAAACCAGAAAGGTAGTTTCGTTTAAATATTCGCCACTGGCGGGAATAGTTAAAGCCATTAAAGTTCCCTGTTGATCTTCAACTACGACCGCGCCATCGCCTATCTGAACTATAGCAATGGTAGAATCGGTAATTACCCCTAAAATCAATGTGGTTGCTAGTTCCCGCGCCAATATATCCCTGTGGTCGGCTTCGGCTTCGATCGCCTGTTTGGTTTGGTTAACGACGGCTAACAATTGAGTATTCCAGTCCACGGTGGCGGTATCCTCAACGGAGGATAGATACTCTTCGATTAATTGGGTGGCGGTTTTAACTGCTAGTTGCGCTCCGACATCAGCAAGGGAAGCTGAACCGGCACCATCGGCTACGGCTACAATGAATTGATGGGGGTCAATCTCCCGATAAATATGAGCGTCTTGACAGGGAAGGGCTTGCTTTTCGTGACTGCTTCCAGCCACGGAGGCTGAGATAATTTGCCAGTAGGCAGAATTTGGGTTCATGGTAAAAGGTCTGCGATCGCATCAGTTTTTGGCTAGACAGTTCCCCATCCTGGCGGTGGTAGGGCTACCTGTTCATCGACTTTGGAGTGAGAAACTGTTTGCATACTGGCCGATAGCCAAATGAACATTTCCCGAAAATCTAACCCTTTCAGTTTCAGGGGGGTTCGTTCGGCAATCTCTCCTAAGCGCTCCATATTGGCACCTTCTACGCCTACTGCAAAGAATGCGACCTGTTTGTTGGCTTCCTCGTCTCGAATGCGTTTAATGGCTTGTTCTGTGATGCGATCGCTTTCTCCCTGGGGTTCGCCGTCGGTAATCATGAACACCCAAGGACGATAGTAGGTAATGCCATTATTGCGATACTCGGCTTTGCGACTGGCAATCATGTCTAAGGCTTCGCCTATGGCTGTTCCCATATAGGTTTGACCCTGGGCGGTTAGCATGGGGGGCTCAAAGCGATCGGCTGTGACAAAATCCTGGATGATTTTTACCTGGTTATCAAAGGTGATGACGGCAATCTCAACCCGTTTTTTGGCGAGTTCGTCTTTGATGAGGTTTTCCCTAAAAGTCATTAATCCAACATTGAGACCATCTAGGGGTTCTCCCTGCATAGATGCTGATGTGTCTAGCAATAACACACAGGGACACCGGGGCTCCGGGTTTTCGGCAAATTCAACCGCTTCCTCAAGTCTCATATTTTGATTTTTGACTCTGACCATCCACATCACCCAGAATACCAGTGAATCATCAACAATGAACAATGCACAAAGTGGCGTTTTTGTCAATAGGCATAAAAAAGGCGATCGCTTGTGGCCAGAAAACTCGTGCATCGCCAGTTTAATATTTTCGTGAGAGAATAATGTTAATCGCGATATAATCGGGGTTGTAGGCTATATTTTTGCAAAAAGACAGAGTAAGCCATTGGATGCGATTTATTTGATGTTATCATAACCCCCAGAATCTCGTCAACTTTTTGCGAGCAATTTTCCATAAATCTGTAATAATTCTTAACAGTCTTTTGAAAATCCAATACCTTGGGGATTGTAGATTATCAGAAATTATGAATAGCCAGCTATATCAATAGTCTGTTTAGGAAGATTAGCTATAATAGTCGCTAATTAATTATTAGATAGCAAATGATGATTAGCAATAAAGAAAGAATTGGGGACGCTTTAGAGTTATTAGCTGAGGGCTTATATCCTCCGTTTAAACAGGAAATGAAAAACAAATATTCAGACCAATGGCAGGAGGAAGCTCAAAAATATATCACCAAATACAAAAACATGAAAAAGCGAGAATTGGAGGAGAGGCTATCTCAAGATATCGGAGCATTACTGCAAGTTATATCGAATAAATGGGATAGTATTTTTAAAAACAATGAAAATGTTGATAATCAACATAAGGGGATAATATTTGAGTTAATCCAACTTAGGAATAACTGGGCTCATGGGAATGAATTTTCTGACCGAGATACAGAACGTGCTATAGATAACATGGTGCTGCTGTTGATGGCTTTTCAGGGTGAAAAATCCATAATTAATCAATTAAAACAACATCAGGAGATTATGTTAAGTAAAATTATCGAAGACCAAAATATGGATCCTGACCGAGAAAAAAAACTGCGGCGAGAATTATCGAAATTGCTGAAAAAAATACCTTTTCAAAATGTGGATTTACTCAATCACGCCTTAACTCACAGTTCCTATCTATATGAACACCCGAAGGAAGTTAAGCGGGATAATGAATTGTTGGAGTTTTTGGGGGATTCGGTGTTAAATTTTATATCGGGGGAGTATCTTTATCATAAGTATAAAAGTGTGGGTAATGAAGGGGATTTAACTAAGTTGCGATCGGCTTTGGTGGAAAATAAGCAGTTGGCTAAGTTTGCGGAAAAATTAGCCCTACAACAATATATCAGATTAGGGAAAGGGGTGGCGCTGAATCCTTCCTTATTAAGCAATACGTTTGAGGCGATGATTGGGGCTTGTTTTTTGGATTCTGGGATGAAGAAAGTACAGGAATTTCTACAACCTTTGTTTGATTCGGTGATAGCTGAAATCACTTCGCTTTCTCAAGGTAATTCGGGGAAAGTGGCGGCGGACTCGAAAAATAGATTACAGGAATGGGTGCAAAAAAATATAGGTCCAATTACACCAGAATATGAGACGATTAAGGAGGAAGGAGCAGACCATCAAAAACAGTTCACTGTACAGGTTATGGTTGAGGGTAAGGTTTATGGACAGGGTAAGGGTTTGAGCAAGAAAGAGGCTAGTAAAAAGGCGGCGGAAAAGGCTCTGGATCAAATCTATAAACTGGGTTTATGATGGGTAAATGTTGACTAGATAACCTGAAATTGTGATTAACTTGGAGTTACTGGAAAATGTCAATTTCTGCGAATGATGAAAATGTGCAACCGGAAGTTATCCGACTCCATGAGCAAGCGGTTTTGTATTTAAATGCAAGGAATTGGGCAGAAGCGATTAATTGTTGTGAAGAAGCGTTAAAAATTGACTCTAATTTTGCGTTGTCTTATCAAACTTTGGGAACTATCAGACAGTTACAAGGGGATTATGTGGGGGCGGAGTGTTGTTATCATAGTGCTTTGAAAATTGCGCCTAATTTTGCGGAGGTTCATGCTAATTTGGGGAGTCTGTACGCCAAAAATCAACGCTGGAATGAGGCGATAAATGCCTATGAAAGGGCTATTGAGATTCGCCCTGATATGGGGGGAGTTTATCGGAATTTGGCTAAGGTTTTTAGGCAATGTGGTGAGCCAGAAAGGGCGACAGAATATTGGTGTAAGGCTATTTTGGTAAGTGCGGACGGGGTGAGGTTTAAGGATTATCTCAATTTGGGGAATGAGTTACAACAGCAGCAGCAATTAGAAGAGGCGATCGCTATTTATGAAAAAGGAATTTTAAACTATCCGGCGCAATCAGATGTATTGTATCATAATTTAGGGCAAATTTTCGGACAGCAGGAAAGGTGGGAAGAGGCGGTTAAATGCTATGAAAGGGCTATCGAAATTAACCCTAACCAGTTTTACTATTATTATGGACTGGCGCAAGTTTTGAAAACTCAGGAAAAATGGTCGGAATTAATTCCGGTTTGTCGTCAGGCGATCGCTTTAAAACCTGATGTAGATTGGCTGTATATGAATTTAGGAGATAGTTTACTAGCGACGGGAGAAATTGAAGAGGCGATCGCTAATTATCGGGAAGCGATTAGACTCAATCCTCAGCTTTCATGGTTATATCAAAAACTAGGTCACGCGCTGAAATTAGTAGGTAATATTGATGAGGCGATCGTGTCTTATGAAAAAGCGATCGCCCTGAAACCAGAGTTAATATGGCTTTATGATATTCTAGCACAACTGTTAACGGAAAAGGAACGTTGGCAGGAAGTACAAGACCTATGTATAGAGGCATTGAAGCGCAAACCAGACTTTATAAAAGCCTATCATCATTTGAGCAAAATACTCAAAAATAGGGGTTTAATTGAGGATGCTAATAATGCGTTGATTTTTAAGAAATTATCATCAAAATTTATCCAGGAAATATTGCCTAATTTATCAGAAAAAACGACGGATAGCCAGACTCATCTCAGTATTAAATACATCCTGATATACCCAGCCCAGACCCTTGAGATTAAACCAGCCAATATTTTAATTCCTAACCTTCCCGAAACATTGACAACCTGTCAGATATCAACGGGAGATTTCGGCGTGGCTATTGTAGAAAATGGGCGTGTGTGGGGAGATATGGCGACCAGTGCAGTGTTCACAGATGATGGCAAATTAGTGACTGATTTAGCTAGTGGTGGGGCGGAGTTTGTGGCGGTATCGGAACACCTACCGCCACCGGAGGAAATTGATGGGGTGGTTGCGTTTTTGTCGGTGCGTTTTGGGGGGGGATATTTTCACTGGATGTTAGATATTATGGCACGTTTTCATTTATTAGAAGCTGCGGGAATTGACCTGAACTCAATTGATAAATTTGTGGTAAATGCTTGGGAGACACCTTACCAGAAACAGGCTTTAGAGACCCTAAAAATTCCACCCAAAAAAATCATCAGTAATAAAGATATCAATCATCTGAAAGCCACGCAAATAATTATCCCAACTCCTAACCTTTCATCCCACCGAGGCTTACAAATTAGCCAGTGGAATTGTGATTTTCTCAAACAAACTTTTTGTCCGAGTTTGGGGGATACTAAACAGCGAATTTATATAGATCGCACCCTAGCACCATCTCGCCAGGTCTTGAATAATTCCCAGGTGATAGAATGCCTAACACAGTTTAATATTAAACCAGTACAATTAGAATCAATGACTCTTGAACAACAAGCGGAACTTTTCGCTACTTCCGAAGTGATTATTAGCCCCCACGGTGCGGGACTCACTAATTTAGCTTTCTGTCAAACTGATACCACAGTTATTGAAATCTTATCCCCAGATTATTGTCCGTCAATTTATCGATTATTGAGTGGTATTTGTGAACTCGAATATTATCCGATATTAGGAGATAATTTGCCGGAAAATGAAGCCAAACTTATCGGCAAAAATATTAATATTGTCATCAATATCGACAGGCTTATGCAGACAATTCAAGCCGCTGGTTTGGCTTAATCTTAAAAATAGGGCGGCATATACAGCAACGGATATCCCGCCCCTTTCACCAGTTCCTCAATCGATCGCCTTTATCTCATCCATATTTGAGGATTTCCAAGGGTTCTACTTTGGTACTATACCCGCAGTAATAAATCTCCGGTTTATTGACTCCCCATGGATAGTTAAATTGTGGTTAAAAGATTACTGAGACTGGTTATTCCTGGGAACAGACATAATCAATCATATTAGATGTGGCGTGACTGCTTGGGGAATATACTTCATCGTAACCGCTGACATACCAGGTGCGTGAGTCACAGTAAGCTATTGCATAGATGGTTTCTTCACCAATGCTATAAATAAATCTCAGCCCTTCCCGGTTCCGTGAAATACTATCAGCATCTACATATACATCTTCCCCGGTGGCAGCCTCACCCATAAAAATCCAATTTTCCGCCCAAGCTGGGACAATTCCCCAAGAAAATGCGGTCAAAGCTATACCTGCCATTAAAGACCAAGATTTGGTTTTCATGAAACCTATTGCTCAAGTTTGTTTGTAGTTTGAGCATAACTTAACTTTGCTAAAAAGTCTCTAGGAAAAATCAAGATTTACCAACAAATTAAGGGAGGCTCAAAATCTATCAAAATCAGAAAAATTGCTCATCCCCCTTCGATGAAAGGTTGTTGATTCTACTATCATAAATTTGATTAAGCTATCAATTATACCAATGGTTAATTAATCATAAAAATCAGTCACAAGATACTCTATATAACTTAACTAACAGGTTCAACTGTTGATTGTCAATGGCTTTGACTTGATCGGAACCGCTGAAACTGTGATAAGTTGTTATGTTATTAATCCTAATATCTGATCAAGGAGAGTAGGGGAATCAATGTCTACACCCACGATTAACCCTTGGCTTATGTCCAGTCCAACTTTAAACGACATCATCCATAGAGACCCCCTAGCGGTTGTTCCTAATACCTCCCTCATGGAGGTCATGGCTTTAATGAGTCAGGAGCCCTCAGACCAGTGGGGAACAGAAAACTTCCCCCCTAACAGTTGTGTACTGGTGGTGGAAGATGGGAAATTGGTGGGTATGTGGACGGAAAGGGACGTGGTGCAGCTAATTGGTGCGGGGGAAAATCCGGGGGACTTGGTTGTGTCTGAGGTGATGAGACAACCCCCGGTAGTTCTGCGAGAAGCAGATGAGCTGGACATTTATGCAATTATTCAAAAATTAAAAACCCATAAAATTCACTATATCCCAGTTCTAGATGAGAAAGATTATTTAACTGGAATAATTCCTGAGTATCGGGTGATAGAAAAACTTTTTGATTCCCATACTAACCATGATATTCTCAGTAGAATTAGCCCCACTAAGCTGCAACAGCAACTGGCACAATTTAAGGCTAAATTACAAAATACCAATGCCCAACTACAGGGGGAAATCAGTCAACGGGGTATCATCCGCATGATTGAACAAAAATTGCGAACTGGTGAACCGAATTTTCTGACATTTTTTGATGCTTTGACTGATATTATCCTGATTATTAATACTCGCACCAATTCGATTCAGACTCCCCGCAAGTCCCGGCAAAATAATCATGAATACCTAGGTACAAAATACGAGGGTAATACATCTCCAATAATTAACCAAACTCGGCAGCTATTTTCTCCTGATTACCCGGACAATATTTTTAGAGAAAAAGTTAATCAATGTTTGCAAACGGGGAGAATTATCAATTTTGAATATCATCTGAATGTGGAAGGTGATTGCTTGTGGTTTTCGGCAAATATCTCCCCCATTTCCTCGGAATCTGTAGCTTGGGTTGCTCGTGATATTACTGAAAATAAGCGAGCTGAATCAGCTTTAAAAAGTCTGACGGCGGAATTGGAACAACGGGTACAAGAACGTACCCTTGAACTGCAAACAACTAATGAAATGCTCACGAGGTACTTGCAACAACAAAAAGAGTCAGAAAAGGAGTTATTGAAAGCCCATAAAAAACTGCGATCGCACGTGGAAAATTCTCCTCTAGCTGTGATTGAATGGGACCCAGAATTTAAGGTACAATATTGGGGAAAGCAAGCGGAAAAAATCTTTGGGTGGAAGGCTGAAGAAATCATAGGTATTTATTGGGGAGAATGGCCAATTGTTTTTGAAGAAGACCTACAATTAGTAGAAACAGTTATCGGTGATTTACTCGGAGACAAAACCAATAAAAATATTTGTAAGAATCGTAACTATACCAAAGACGGGAGAGTAATCTACTGTGAATGGTATAACTTAGTATTACGGGATGAGTCCCATCAGGTTATATCGATTTTGTCATTAGTTCAAGATGTGACTGAACGGGAGTTATTAGAAATTGAACGTTGTCAGGTTGAGGAGGCTTTGCGGGAAAGTGAGGCTCGCTATGCGACTCTTACAGATATTTCTCCGGTGGGGATATTTCGGACTGATGCTGAAGGTAAATTTGTCTATATCAATGAGCGTGGATGTGATTTGGTTGGCTGTTCAGTCATGGAAATGTTTGGGCATGGTTGGACTAAAAGGCTTCATCCTGATGACCGAGAGCGGGTAATTAATGAATGGAATAAATGCGTTAATAATCATCAAATGTTTCAGTTAGAATATCGTTTTTGTCATGGTGAAGGCCAGGTGGTTTGGGTTTTTTCCCAAGCTGTTCCTGAGCTAAATGATGATGATGAAATAGTTGGTTTTGTGGGAACTCTCACTGATATTAGTGAACTAAAATCCGCTGAAAAATCTCTGCAAGAATTGAACCAAGACTTAGAAATGCTGGTGGAACAGCGAACATCTCAACTACAAGAAACTAACGAAAAGTTGCGAGTTGAAATTGCGGAGCGACAAAAAATTGAGGCGGAAATTGCGACTAAGGCTTATCAGCAGGCTATGGTAGCTGAAGTTGGACAAAAAGCTCTCTTGGGTATTGACTCGGAAATATTAATTCAGGATATTGTCGGGATGGTGGGTCGATGTTTACAGGTGGATTATTGTAAGTTATTAGAAATACGGGTGTCTCAACCCGATCGCCTGACTGTGGCGATCGCTAACCATCAACACACCCATAATCATCGCTTAACAACTGACAAATATCACCAGGTTTACTCATTTATTTTACCTGAATCATCAACTACACCCTCTCCTAGCCACCACCGGAAGCTCAGACCAGAACTATCCTCGAATATTTATAACTTTCCCCATATTAATGGTATGAGTATTCCCATTGAAAGCCAAAATTCTTATTATGGTATTTTGGGAGTTTATACTACGGAAACCAGAGAATTTGTGCAGGAGGATGTACACTTTCTGCAAAGTGTAGCTAATGTTTTAGCAACGGCGATCGAACGGAAACACGCCGAAGATAAATTAATGAACTCCCTTAAAGAAAAAGAAATTTTGCTGAAAGAAATTCACCACCGAGTTAAAAATAATTTGCTAGTAGTTTCCAATTTATTAGAATTTCAATCTGATTACACTGACAACCCGGAAGTAATCAAACTTTTGTCAGATAGCCAGCAACGCATTCAATCTATGGCTCTGATTCACGAAAAACTCTATAAGTCAACTGGTCTGGATCGGATTAATTTTGGGGACTACCTCAATGATTTAGTTGAGCAACTATTTGACTCCTACGGTACAGAGGCTCACACAGTTGAGTTAGAATTAGATATAGAATCCGTTGAACTTAACCTAGAAACAGCTAACCCTTGTAGTTTAATTGTCAATGAACTGATATCTAATGCTTTTAAACACGCCTTTGTAGATGAACGTCCCGGTAAACTTGGGTTAGAACTTCATCAAGACAATCTGGGTATTATTACTCTGATTATCAGAGATAATGGGGTGGGGATTCCAGAAGGACTAGATATTCGCAATGTGGAATCCCTAGGAATGGAGTTGATCTGGACTCTGACTGAGCAGATAGAGGGTAACTTAGAACTATTGGACGTAACGGAGGGAACAGCATTTAAACTGACTTTCTCGGAATTGTCCTACAGACAAAGATATTGAAATTATTAAGTTGTTATATGAGAACATCAATAATGGTGATCAATTTTGTATAATTACGATAATTTTCAGTATACCAAACCAACTAGGTGCAATACCATGAACACTGTCCAAATTATGATTGTCGAGGATGAGTTATTAATTGCTAAAGGATTGGCCAGAAAACTCAAGTCTTTGGGATATACTGTAGTGGGGATTGTTTCTTCTGGAATAGCGGCGATTGAAAAAGTAGCCGAAACCAACCCAGATTTGGTGTTAATGGATATTGTTATTAAAGGGGATATGGATGGGATTGAAACCGCCGCTAAAATCCAGGAAAAATATGGAACTCCGGTAATTTACCTGACGGCTTATGCTGATGATAGCACCCTAGAAAGAGCCGAATCTACTGGCTCTTATGGTTATCTTTTAAAGCCTTTTAAGGAGCGAGAAGTTCATGCAGCTATTCGCATGGCATTAAAGAGATATGAGCAGGAAGTACAAGTCAAGGAATCTCTGAATTTATTTCAGGAGTTAGAAGCTGAAAAAACACGACTGTTATCCATAGCATCCCATGATTTAAAAAACCCTCTAACTTCTATTCAAATGTCTACGGATTTGTTAGCTAAATATGACTCGAAACTAGATGAGCAGAAAAAACTTAAACATTTTCAGCGAATCCAGTCATCAATTAATAGTATGAATCAATTACTAGAAGATGTCTTAACATTAAGTAAGTCTAGTTCGGGAAAATTGACTTTTGCTCCTAAGTTAGTTAATGTGGTCAAGTTTATCCAACTCTTAATAGACCAGTTAATGGTGCAAGTGAATGACCAACACAAACTCGAATTAAGAACCTCGGGAGATTTAGATGATCCGATCATGTTAGATGACAAATTGCTGGGTCATATTCTAGCTAATTTATTATCCAATGCTATCAAATATTCTCCCGATGGTGGGGTGATTAATTTTGATGTTATTCGCCAAGAAAATCAGATAATTTTTCGGATTAAGGATGCGGGTATAGGTTTCCCACCAGAGTATATACAAAAGCTATTCCAAGCCTTTGAACGTGGTTCTAATGTCGGAAACATCAAAGGTACAGGATTAGGATTATCTATTGTTAAGCAAGCTGTAGATTTGCATGGAGGAGAGATTACTGTTGACAGTGAATTAGGACAGGGAACCACATTTACAGTGATTTTGCCAATCACAGAGGTTTCCTAAATATCTAAATATGGCATAATTGAACCTATTAACTGATTTAACCGATCTAGGTATAGGTACAAAATTAGAATAAACGAAAGCAGAATTAATATGGCTAAAGTTTTAGTAATTGAGGATGAAGAGACAATTCGGGAGAATTTGGTAGAATTACTGGAGATAGAAGATTTTGATGTGATCTCGGCTGAGAATGGCAAGTTGGGTGTACAACAGGCTCATAAACATTTACCGGATTTAATTCTCTGTGATGTGATGATGCCTGAGTTAGATGGTTATGGAGTATTAAAGGAGTTAAGATCCCATATGGAAACGGCGACAATTCCGTTTATATTTTTAACGGCTAAAGCCGATCGCGATGATTTACGGGAGGGGATGAATTTAGGAGCGGATGATTACCTAACTAAACCCTGTTCTATGGAAGAATTGTTAACAGCGATCGCCATCAGATTAGAAAAACAGTCTTTAATTAAACAGCAGTCGGAAATACAGATGCGGGAATTACGGGAAAATATCACCCATTCCCTCCCTCATGAATTACGAACCCCCCTAAATGGCATCATCAGTAATACGGAGTTACTACTCTCAAATTTAGACTTATTTGAACCGGATGAAATCAAGGAAATTTTGCAAGATATTAGGATTTCCGGTCGCCGCCTCTATCGTTTAATCATCAATTTTTTGCTATATGCAGATTTAGAAATTATCGGTTTAAATGTAGAAAAAGTGCGATCGCTCCGATCCATTCAGGTCAAAGACAGCCAATCAGTTATTATCAAAGCCGCCACCCAACAAGCCCAAGAACACCAAAGGGAGACCGACCTAGAATTTGACCTAGAAAATGCCACAGTACAGATGGCAGCTAACCAGCTTGAAAAATTGGTAGTAGAATTGATTGATAATGCCTGTAAATTTTCGGAACCCGGTACACCAATTCAAGTAATTAGTCAAGTAGGTGAGGAATTTTTATTACTCAAAATAAGCGATCGCGGTCGAGGGATGACCCCAGAACAAGTCAGCAAAATCGGCGCTCATATACAATTTGAGCGAAAACTGTACGAACAGCAAGGCTCAGGACTAGGACTGAGTATCATTAAATGTATTGTAGAACTACATGGCGGCCAGTGGAGACTTGAAAGCGAACCTAACCAACAAACCACCATTTCCCTAGAGTTACCCCTAGGCTTGGATGTACTCCCAAGCTGAACTTAATAGCTTGACAAAACGCACAAAACATGGTATCAGCAAGCATGAGGACAGGGAGTCCTTCAATAGCAGCAAGACTCCCTATTCGATGAACTGAGGATATAGGTTGATGGGCAGGAATTACATCATTCCCATGCCACCCATGCCACCCATACCACCCATACCACCCATACCACCCATACCACCCATGCCGTCCATATCTGGCATTGCTGGTTTAGGCTCAGGCTTCTCAACCACGAGAACCTCAGTGGTAATCACCATTCCCGCAATTGAGCCAGCATTTTGAAGGGAAGAGCGAACCACCTTAGCGGGGTCTAAAATGCCTGCCACAATCAGGTCTTCAAACTTACCTGTTAAAGCATTGTAGCCAATATTAGAGTCACTGTTACGGACTTGTTCAACAATTACAGAACCCTCAACCCCGGCATTATTAGCAATTTGACGCAGAGGCGCTTCTAAAGCTCGTGCCACAATTTTAGCTCCCAGCTTTTCCTCTTCTATGGTGAAAGTCGAAGCCAGTTGCTCTACCTTTTTGACCAAGTGGATTAAGGTTGTACCACCACCGGGAACAATTCCCTCTTCCACAGCAGCTTTAGTGGCATTCAGAGCATCTTCAATACGGAGTTTACGGGATTTTAGTTCAGTTTCCGTAGCGGCACCAACTTTAATCACGGCCACACCGCCAGCTAACTTAGCAATGCGTTCTTGCAGTTTCTCCTTATCATATTCGGAATCAGTTTCTGCGAGTTGTTTACGCAATTGTTCGACCCGCTGTTGGATCTCACCTTTATGACCGGAACCAGAAACAATGGTGGTGGAGTCTTTGTTGATTGTGACTTTAGTGGCTGTTCCCAGCATCTCTATGGTCGCTGTTTCCAAGTTTAAGCCGATTTCTTCGGAAATCAACTGACCTCCGGTTAGAATGGCAATATCTTGGAGCATGGCTTTCCGACGTTCACCGAAGCCAGGGGCTTTAATACCGGCTACGTTCAACACACCCCGGGCTTTGTTGACAACTAGGGTGGCTAGGGCTTCCCCGTCGATGTCTTCGGCTATAATTAGCAGGGGTTGACCAGAACGGGCGACTTTTTCCAGGACGGAGACAATATCCTGAATGGCACTGATTTTTTTATCGGTGATCAGCACACGAGTATTATCTAACTCTACTATCATCCGTTCGTTATCGGTGATGAAGTAGGGGGAAATATAACCGCGATCGATTTGCATCCCTTCCACAACTTCTAATTCAGTGGTTAGGGACTTGGACTCCTCAACGGTGATTACTCCGTCTTTGGTCACTTTGTCCATGGCTAGGGCGATCATCTCTCCCACTTCCTTATCATTCCCGGCGGAAACTGTGGCTACCTGTTCGATCGCACTTCCTTCAACGGGTTTGGCTAAGGATTCAATTTCTTTAACCAGATACTGAATGGTTTTATCAATTCCCCGCCGCAAAGCTACTGGGTTGGCACCGGCCGCCACATTCTTCAAGCCTTCTTGTATCATGGCTTGAGCCAAAACTGCTGCGGTGGTAGTACCATCTCCAGCCACATCATTGGTTTTAGCTGCTACTTCTTGAATTAACCGCGCCCCTGTATTTTCTAGGGGGTCTCCTAATTCGATCGCTTTAGCTACGGTAATTCCATCACTGATAATATCCGGTACGCCAAATTTTTTCTCTATCAGTACATTGCGACCTCTTGGACCGAGGGTAACACGAACTGCGTCTACTAGGGCGTTGACTCCCCGCTCGATCGCTCGCCGTGATTCTTCGTCAAAGGCTACGATTTTTGCCATATTACACCTAATTTAGCTCTCCAAATAGTCAATTTAGCACTCATGGTGTACGAGTGCTAATTAGTGGAAACCGTACCAAATTGGGGTGTGGATGGTCCCAAGTTATCACTCCTGGGGGGTAATGGGTGGTCTAAGCCATGACCATGCCACCATCAACATTGATAACCTGACCAGTGATATAGGCGGCGGCGGGGTCAGCAGCCAAAAATCTGACTAACCCGGCGACTTCTTTGGGTTCACCGTAACGACCGAGAGGAATAAATTTCAGGATCTCTTCGCTATTCTTTAAGTCTTTGGTCATGTCTGTGGCTATAAACCCCGGGGAGACGGCATTAACTAATACTCCCCGACTCGCAAATTCTTTGGCTAGGGTTTTGGTTAAACCTATGACTCCGGCTTTGGCGGCGCTGTAGTTGGCTTGACCGGGGTTCCCCATTTGACCGGCTACGGAAGCAATATTGATGATCCGACCCGATCGCGCTTTCAGCATGATTTTAGCTACGGCGCGACAGCATAGAAACACTCCGGTTAGGTTAAGGTTGATTACGGCTTCCCAGTCGGAGGGTTTCATCCTCAACAATAGGGTGTCGCGGGTGATACCAGCATTGTTAACTAGGATATTGATGCCACCACACTGGTCTACAATATCTTTGATTAGCTGATCTACTTCCTCGGCTTGGGATACGTCGGCTTTCATGGCGATCGCCTCTCCTCCGGCTTCCGTAATTTCGGCTACTACTTTCTCGGCCGCTGTGCTAGAACTGGCATAGTTGACAACTACTTTAGCCCCTTGTTGGGCCAGTTCTAATGCGATCGCTGAACCAATACCCCTAGATGCACCAGTTACTAAGGCCACCTGCTGTTTTAACTGCTGCATTGATTCTGGTAACATTTCCATCGGCATTTGTCCTTTCTGGTTAACTTCCAACTTAACTATGATAAGGGTAATGGGGTTTGAGGTATCGGGATATATAATGGGAACTTGAGCAATAGCTAATTCATGGGGATTATGGCAGTTAAAAAGCAGTTTCATAATTTTCAGGAACTTCTTGATGGTTCCGAAGTCCCGGTTTTGGTGGACTTTTACGCGACTTGGTGCGGTCCTTGTCAAATGATGGCTCCGATTTTGCAGGAAGTTAACCAAGAGATGAAAGAACAAATCAAAATCGTCAAAATTGACACCGATAAATATCCGCAAATTGCCTCGGATTATCAAATAGAAGCTCTCCCAACTTTGATATTTTTTAAAAATGGTCAACCCGTAGACCGTTTTGAGGGGGTTAAACGCGCACCAGAACTGATTAAATGGCTTTATGGGTTGCTGTGAACTACCGGGAGTAGCGATCGCTTGTGGGGATGTTCCTTTCATAGGCGATCGGCCATCATACTTGAAATTCCTCAATAAATCCCTTATGGTGATTAGGCTTAGATTTGGTGTGGTAGTCCTGGATGTATCCCTTTTCTGGTTCCGGTTGTGGTGACATGAAACCACACAATAGTAAAGCTATTAATACTTGCACCCCGGAGATTTATGGTCTTTTACCTGTTCCCGAAGGTCCGTTAACGATTTCTGGAGAAGTTCCACCACCAACGGATTTAGATCGTCCGTCAATTCTGCTGTCCGTAGCTATTCCTACTTTTCGGGAAAGCCAAAACATACCCATCTTGATTGATCGCCTCACCGGGTTATTAGATCAACTAATTCCTCGACAGTATGAGTTGATTGTAATTGATGATGATAGCCCCGATCGCACTTGGGAAGTCGCCGCCAACATAGCCAGTTATTATCCCCAGTTGCGGGTTATGCGTCGCCGAGGAGAAAGGGGTCTGTCAACGGCCGTAATTAGAGGCTGGCAGGTGGCGGGGGGTGAGGTTTTAGCTGTCATTGATGCTGACCTACAACACCCATTGGAAACTATACTACAATTGTGGTCTAAAATTCAGTCCGGGGCTGATTTAGCTGTGGCTAGTCGTCATGTTTCCGGCGGTGGGGTTAGTGATTGGAGTTTGGCGCGACGGATTTTATCTCGTGGCGCACAAATGCTGGGGTTGATCATTTTACCCGGGGTGGTGGGTCGGGTTTGTGATCCTATGAGTGGTTATTTTATGCTGCGGCGCGATACCCTGGCTAATATCGACCTCAACCCCGTGGGATACAAGATTTTGATTGAGGTCTTGGGTCGGGGGAGAATTGCTAACATCCAGGAAGTGGGCTATGTCTTCCAAGAACGTCAGGAGGGATATAGTAAAGTTACCAGTAGGCAGTATTTTGAGTATTTACAGCATTTGCTAAGATTGCGGATCGATAATTGGCCAGTGGGTCGGTTTTTCAGATTTGCAGTGGTGGGGTTTAGTGGCTTATTTGTTGATATGGCTATCTTTTATCTGTTATTAGATGGCTGGGGTTTACCCCTGACCCTAAGTGCAGTGCTATCGGCGGAAATGGCGATTATCAATAACTTTATCTGGAATGATCAATGGACTTTTCGGGATTTGTCTCGCCAACAGTCTGGCGGTCATCGAAGACTTAAAAGATTGTTAAAATTTAATCTGATTTGCCTGATGGGGTTAGGATTGAATGTAATAATACTCAACCTGTTGGTTTCAGTGTTGGGCTTAAATGCCTATATGGCTAAATTGGGTGCGATCGCGATCGTGACATTTTGGAATTTCTGGGTTAACCTCAAATTGAGTTGGCGAGTTACAGAGGTAAAACCGTAAATTTGGCGATTCTAGCTAGAAGTAAAACCTCATATTTATGGAAAAAATCGATCAATTTTTACACCCAAGACTTATGTGATTTAGACCCAGATGATTTGCTCAAATCCCCAGCAGGTATTGAAAACCTAAAAACTTATACATAAATCAGTTAATTGATTAGTAAATTTCATCAAAGTAGAAAATTCTATGAAGGACATAATTGATCATCATGAAAGTTTCTATAATTGTTAGCGATTTATCCTCCCAAGGGGCCGGCAGGTGGGGTGGTGCTGTGCGACCGTTTTTGTTGGCTAAAGCCCTCAAAAAAATAGACTGTGAGGTGGAAATCGTTGGTTTCTCTCGCCGAGATAAAGAGGGGTTAAGCTCTAGTCCAGATGTGCCAATCATTGCCATCCCAACTCATCCGTCCTATCCCAAGTTTTTGGCTTCAGTACCCAAATTGTTTGGTCACATTACTGGAGATGTTATTTACGCTTATAAGGTGAAACTACCCAGCTTAGGTATAGCTTTGCTACATAAAATCAAAAGTGGCTGTCCAGTAATTGTAGATATTGATGATTGGGAGCTAAGTTGGAATGGTGGTGATGAGTATCAATATAAACCCTCGATATTTCAACTATTAAAGGATATATTGGAACCGGGTGGAGCATTGCAAAACACCGATCATTCAATATATTTAAAATGGGCAGAAAAGTTAGTGGCTAAGGCTGATGCTGTCACTATTCACACTCGCTTTCTGCAAAGTCGATTTGGCGGAATCATGGTTCCCAACGGAAAAGATACGACCTTGTTCGATCCGGGTCGGTACGAGCCACACCAAAGTCGGGTAAATTATGGATTGGAAGGGTATCGGATTTTGATGTTTCCGGGTGCTCCTAGACCCTATAAAGGGGTAGAAGATGTATTGATGGCTCTCGATCTGATCGACCAGTCAGATTTGAAGTTGGTAATTGTTGGGGGTAGCCCCTATGATAATTATGATGATATACTCATGGAAAAGTGGGGACGCTGGATTATCAAATTGCCAAACTTTCCAGCCGAAAAGATGCCGGAGATCGTTGCCGCCGCCCATGTTATTGTGGTTCCCCAGCGCGATCACCCGGCGACTAGGGCTCAGTTTCCCCTGAAGCTGACCGATGGGATGGCGATGGCTAAACCTGTCTTGGCGAGCCGGGTTGGTGACATTCCCGAAATTTTAGGAGATACTGGGTATTTGGTCGAACCGAACTCTCCCGAACAAATTGCAGATACACTCAAACTGATATTTGAAGATTTAGACGTGGCTAATCATAGAGGATTACAGGCTAGACAAAGATGTGTAGAATTGTACAGTATTGAGGCGATGGCGAATGTTCTGTCTAATGTGATGGATCAAGTTATGTAAATTTTTACAACTCTGGGGAATAATTGATGTCATCGCAAAAATTACTGTTAAATTTTTCTAGAAAATACCCGATCAGAATTGTAGTGATCGTAATTCTGGGGTTTTCAGGGGCGATATTCAATGGGATCAGTACGACCCTAATTGTCCCGATTATTCTCAATATATTAGGGGTGCAAGCTAACCTAAAAGATGCCCCGGCATTGATTCAAAATATCATGTCTCCATTTGACTCAGTGCCGGAAATATACCGTCTGCCTTTAATGACAGGAGCTATTTTACTAGCGATTATTTTAAAAAATGTAACTAACTATGTTAAAAGTTTGGCGTCCAGTTCGTTAACTCGCACTTTAACCGCTGATATGAGAGAGTCAGGCTTACGGTTATTGCTGAATGTAGATTTAGACTATTACTCTCAAATGAAGGTGGGGGATATCGTCAACAGATTAGGGGGTGAAATCAGTAGAGCATCAAGTACCATTAGCACGTACATCGGGATGCTTATAACATCGATTACAATTTTAGTATTTGTGGCGATGCTGTTGGCAATTTCCTGGCAACTGACATTGGTAGCTACAGTTTTGCTTTTATTGGTTACAGCCATTAATCAGATAATAGTTAATCGCTCTAAAAGATTTGGCCAAAAATTGTCAGAACTATCAAGAGGTTACTCAATTAAGCTATTAGAAATTCTTAATGGTATTAGATTGGTTAAATCGACAGGAAATGAAGAAAAAGAATATGAACAAGTTAGTCAGTTAATTCGCGATCGCGAAAAAGCGGATTTTGAGGAGCAGGTAAACTCAGCAGCTATTGGACCCATCAATGAAGTCGTTAATATTTTAGTGATTCTTTTTTTAGTGATGATCGGCAGGATATTTTTGCAAGAACAAGTATCATCATTGGCAACCGTTCTGCTAACCTATTTATTTGTACTATTTAGAACTCTTCCCCTAATTTCCGGGTTAAATAGCTCCCGAAGTCAAGCAGCAAATAAATCGGCATCCGTAGAAATTGTGCATGACTTTTTAAGGCAGGATAACAAAAGTTTTATGAAGAATGGTGACCAAGAATTTAAGCGTTTAGAGAAGGAAATTCATTTTAATCAAATCTCTTTTGCTTATCCAGGGCATCAAGATATGGTCTTAAAAAATATCGATTTGCACTTGCAACGGGGAACTACCTTGGCCTTGGTTGGTGGTTCTGGTTCAGGAAAATCAACCTTAGCATCCCTACTCCCTCGGTTTTATGATCCCACTCAGGGTGCGGTTATGATAGATGGAAAAGATTTGCGTGATTTTGACATAAAAAGCATCCGAAAGGCTATGGGAATTGTGAGCCAGGATACATTTTTATTTAATGCCTCAGTTCGCTACAATTTAGCTTATGCCAAGCCAGATGCCACAGAAGAACAAATCATTGATGCAGCTAAACGAGCCAATGCTTATGAATTTATTGAAAATTTGCCCCAGGGGTTAGATACCCAGATTGGCGATCGCGGTGTGTTATTATCGGGAGGTCAAAGACAGCGACTAGCCATTGCTAGAGCTTTGCTACAAAATCCCGATATACTGATCCTAGATGAAGCCACCAGTGCATTGGATACAGTCTCAGAAAGGCTGGTTCAAGAAGCCATTGAAGAACTCAGCCGAGAACGGACAACTTTAGTGATTGCTCACCGCCTTTCCACTATTCAAAAAGCCGATCAAATTGCAGTTTTAGATGAAGGAAAAGTAGCTGAAGTCGGCAGCCATGATGAACTACTAGCTCAAGGGGGAAAATATGCCCGCCTCTATACTTTGCAGTTTGCCGACGAAGCCGAACGCGATCAAGCAATTATCAAGAGTTCCTACGATGTTCGGACTCGTCTCAATCCCATGATTGGTTTTCTGCAATTACTGTCAGAGGATATGATCGATGAACCCGAAGAACGCGAAGAACTCTTAAATGAGTCTTATCATTCGGCTACCCACATTCTGGAAAGTTTAGAGTTTATCGAACAAAGTGTCAAACTGCGGCTAAGTAAAAGGCAAGAATCATCCTCAAATTAAGGAATAAATTTGACATGGCTAAACATTACCTATTTTTTACTCAAAAGACTCTCCCTCAACCTAACGTAGCGAGTTTAGTTCAAGTGGTTCATTCTGCCAATGCAGCGGCTAATTTGGGCTACCAAACTGTTTTGGCTTATATGAGTCCCCAAAAGTCCACTTTTAACCCAATTGGGTTAATGCGACCCTTTAATCCCCAAAAGCCAGACCCACAACTTATTCAACAATATAATATCCAAGAACATCTGAAAGTCTCTCCCTTACCCATGCCGTGGCCTGTGAATGCCAAGTGGGGCGGTAAATGGACAAACTCTAGCACTGTTGTATCAAAATACTACTTGCCTGTTCATATCAAACCTTATACTAAAATTGTTCATACTCGAGACTGGAATTTCGCTAAAGCTGCCATTAAACATAGATTACCAGTCATCTATGAACAACACCATTATGATCAGAAAAAATTTCCGCCAGAAATTGTTAGATCTCCCTGGTTTCAAATAGCGGTTACAGTAGCAGATACCGTTAAAGATAATTTGATTGCTAACGGTATGCCTCCCGAAAAAACTATCAAACTTCATAACGGCTTTAATCACCTATTTATCTGTAGACATGAACAAGAAGCCGAAGAATGGCGACAAAAACTTATCCCAAATGAACGCAAACATCTAGTTGTTTATTCCGGGGGACTTTATCCATTTAAAGGTGTGGATATGCTCATTGATGTGGCTAAAAAATTACCCAAAATTCAATTTGCATTTGCTGGAGGTAATGAATCTCAGGTACTAGAATACCAACAGAAAGCCAAAGATAACCAAGTTGATAATGCTGTCTTTCTGGGTTTTCTCCCTCAAGAGCAACTCGCCAGTTTACTGCAAGCGGCTGATGTTTTAGCTCATCCTCATCTGATGACTGAGGCAGCCACTTTTACGTCTCCTTTAAAGTTTTTTGATTATCTGGCATCAGGAACCCCCATTGCCGCCAGCGAAATTCCTCCGTTAAGGGAATTTAAGTCATCAAATATTGCGGTGGGATGGTGTGAACCAGACCATCCCACGCTTTTCGCTGAGTGTATTGAACAAGTTTTGTCAACCTATCCGAGAAAGACAGGAGGATATCCAGAAACTATTGAGTTTGCTACTCAGTTTTCTTGTGAAAATCGAATCACTAAAATTCTCAGTTATGTCGATGAATCAATGCGACCAGAGTTAGTTAATTAATCATAGGTACAATCAAAATGGAACCCAAAATTGTTGGTATGATTACCAGTTACCCAAACGCAAATCAAACAGATTGGTTGTGGCAACAAACCCCTGCTCATTTTGGCAGATGGGGAAATATCGCGATCCAGTCAACTCATCCACATCCTGATTTCTTACTCCTGTATCAATTGGATTTTCCTAAGCCTCGTCAAAAAACTTCCTGGCGCGATCGCCTGCGAGACTTGGTTAAACCACAGCAACCATCACCCGATATCAGGGAAAAATTTAGGGGTGTTCCCAAAGAACGCATGATTTATCTGCTCCGAGAACCGCCTTTAAGTAAAGTCGTTGAAAGAACTCAATATAACTACCAGCAGGCTGAATTGTATTGTGATTATGTTTCTGGACCAGATAACTTTGCTCCAGTTCCTGATTATATGCCAGCCATTTGGTATCATCATAATTCCTTTCGAGAACTTAATGAAATGGAACCACCCACCAAAGAGCTTTTTTGTTCTTGGATTACTTCGGGAATTAATCGCAGTGAAAACCATCAGCAGAGGTTGAATTTTTTAGGACTAATGCAAGAGGTAAATGTAGAGTTTGATTTGTATGGCCGCCAGTTGCCTCCCGCCTCCAACTATCGAGGACAACTGAGTAATAAATGGCAGGGTATGGCACCTTACTACTATAATTTAGCGATTGAAAATTATGCTGACAATGATTTATATGTGAGTGAAAAGCTCTGGGATTCTTTGTTGGCTTGGTGTTTGCCAATTTATTATGGAGGACCGGCGGCCGATAAGTTATTACCACCTGGCAGTTTTCTGAGATTGCCAAGCCTGGATGAAAAAGGGTTAGAATACATTAAGGAGGTGACAGCTACTGCTGATGCTTGGTATGAAGCTAGAGAGGCGATCGCCGAAGCCAGACAAATTATTTTGCACAAGCTTAACTTACTCGCTTGGTTGGACAATTTTGCCAAAAATCATTAAGCATGGAGCAACTCAATGGCTAATAATTCTCAAGAGGGAAATACCAAAAATTCTCAAAGATTGTGGGAGTTGGATGTGCTGCGAGGAATAGCAGCATTAAGTGTCGTCTTATTTCATTACACCAGTCAGTATAGTACACTGTATGGGCATTCCGATCAAGTCTGGTTTTATTGGGGATTGGGACGACATGGAGTTGAGTTTTTCTTTATTGTCAGTGGTTTTGTGATTTTGATTACCCTGGAAAGAACGACAAGCTGTTTAGACTTTATAATCAAGCGCTTTTCTCGACTGTATCCGGCTTACTGGGTGGGGATTATTTTGACATTTACAATTACAGCGATCGCTCAATTACCAGAGCTGCAAGTCAGCTTCCCAGACGCTGTATTAAATCTGACAATGTTTCAATGGTTATTTAATGTTCCCAATGTAGATAAGGTATATTGGACCCTCAGAATTGAAATTTGTTTTTATATAATGATGTTACTTATCTATAAACTGAGACTTTTAAAGCGTGTGGAAGTAGTCGTATCAGGATGGTTAGCATTAACTTTATTCTATTCGATTAAAACTTATATGGCAAGCCGAGGATTTGGATTTTTAGAGAATGCAAATTACTTACAAGCAAATAATCATTTATTCATGGGTAGTTTAATAGCCGATAACTTTGATTATTTGTCAATGGGAATAATCGGCAACTTAAAAAGCATAGTACGCGAGCTAGTCATCATAAAATATGCACATTTATTCATAGCAGGGTTAATGATTTACAAGGTAAATAAGCAAGGCTTTTCGATTCATAGATTCCTGATAATTATGATTTGTATTTTAGCCCAAAGATTTGCTTATCCCTGGGAAAATTCTTGGTCTACAACTATTATAGTAGCAAGTTTTATAGTGTTACTATATCTGGGAACTCAGGGTTATCTGAAATGGCTCAGGTTGCAGCCGTTAATTTTTTTAGGCACAATTTCTTATAGCTTATACCTAATCCACCAAAATATCGGCTATGCCTTAATTAGACAACTTTACCAATATGGTTTTAATCCTAACCTAAGTATTATCCTAGCCATCATTTTGTCTATAGCTTTGGCATCTGCTATCACTTTTATGATAGAACTACCGGCTAATCAGTGGTTAAGGTTAAAATATCAAGAATATCAGAATAAGTTGGTGTCATCAACTTGAACCCAACTCGCGATTTTAAGGAGGTCAAAATTATGCGTGGTATTTGCAGTCTAGGTAACGATGTTGTTTATGATCAGTTAGTAGGACTTCTCAACAGCATAGATGCGATTTTGGGTCCGGAAACTCCCGTTTGTATCTATCCCTTTGACGATCGCATCGATAAAATTGCGGCGGAAATTGACCGCCGACCCAACGTCACCCTTTACGATGATCACGAATCAATCCAGCGTTGGGATAGTTTTATGGCTGCGGCGGCTCCAGAACGACTTAATAAAGAGAAATTTAGATTATATGGCGCTCATCGGCGATTTTGTGCCTTCGATGGTCCTTTTGACCAATTCATTTATATGGATGCCGATACCCTGGTCATGAACTCTTTAGATCCCGTGTTCGACAAGTTACAAGAGTATGACTGGGTAGTGTATGATTTTCAATTCACAGATCCGACTAAAATCTATAACTTACAGTCCCCAAAATTGGGAGAAGTTTTTGACAAACAGAGGATCGATTCAGAAATCTTCTGTTCCGGTTTCTACGGTTCCAAGCGCGGGGTATTTGACGAAGCAACCAGAAACGAGCTGTTATCGAATTTAAAAGCGCAAGAGTATGAGATTCTCTATCCAGGGGCGGGGGAACAGCCCTTGCTCAATTATATGGTCATGCGTTCTGGAATTCCCAGTTACAATTTTGCCAAAGGTTTGCCAGACTCACAAAAGACGGGGTGCAGTGCAACTTCCAAACATTTTGAAGAACGAGACCACATCTTGTATGATAAAGGCAATCGACTCACCTACATCCATTATATCGGCGTTCAACCTCAGTTAATTTCTCGCGTTTGTGCGGGTGAAAATCTTGGTTTTCCATATCGGGATGTATTTCTGCACTATCGCTATCTGCACGAACCGGAGCGGCGTCCAGTGTTTACCACACCCCCCAAAACTGAGAATTCCGAAACCCAACCGAGTTTGATGAAACGAATTCTCAGAAAATTGAAATTAACTCGTTAACAACAGGAGAATGTATGACCCGAGGAATTTATATTGTCGCCAATGATCGCGTCATGGACAATGCGATCGCCCTCCTGAATAGCATTCGTCGCCATAATCAGAATGTTCCCGTGGTGATGATTCCCTTTAATGAGGAATATCATCAAGTTTTTAACACCTTAAATCGTCTCCATGAGGTGCAGCTATTTCCTAACTTAGAATTCCTCGAAGAATTAACCCCAAAAGTGGGATCAATTTTTGACAGAGATTTTCTCAAACTCCCCAATAAAATGCGAAAGCTGGCAGTCTGGTTTGGGCCGCTACAAGATTTCCTTTATATTGACACTGATATTATTGTTTTTGAAGATATTGCAGCCAACCTCGATTATTTATCCGAAGTCGATTTTTTCTGCTGTGACTATCACCACGCTGGCGAAAAATTGCGAAACATTTTTTCCCCCGTCGTTCTCGAACGGAATATCTTCACTGAAACCGATTTAGAAGATGTCTTTAATAGCGGTTTTTGGGCATCTAAAAAGGGTGCAATTACCTTAGATGAACTCTACCAAACCTTACAGGAATGCTCCCAACACCGGGAGTATTTTGACTTTACACAGGGTGTCACCGACCAGCCAATTTTTAACTATCTGGTACTCAAACATATTCCCAAACGTGGTAATTTGGTCAAGCGTCCCGGAGGAGATGTCGGGAGTTGGGCCGGTTCTAAACACTTTCAGGAGCGAAACCATATCCTGTATGATAAGGAGAAACCTTTAAAGTACCTTCACTGGGCAGGTACTCCCTTAAAGCCTGGGCAAAACTATTGGGATATCTGGGAATATTATCGTTATCTCCATGAAGGGAAACCAGCATGGCAGAGAAAATTGAGCCGCTTATTTTCTTTTGTAAAACCCTAAAAACCTAGACCTAGACAAGGATTAAACCGATGACAGACGGTATCTATACTTTTGCTAATGATGTCGTTTACGACCAACTCGTTGCTTTACTGAATAGCATTGAAGTCAATGGAGGTCGAGAACTCCCTGTTTGTATTATTCCTTATAATGCTCAGTTAGATAAAATTCGTGCGGAAGTCGCTAAACGTAGCCTTGTCACTTTGTTTGACAATCAAGAATCAATTGCTTTTTGGGAAAACTTTTCAACTCAAGCCTGGAATACCCACGACAGAGCACAAAAAATTTGGGCGGAACGGGGACTTTCCTCGCCTTACCGTCTAGCCATGCATCGAAAACTCTGTAGCATTAATGGCCCGTTTGATAAGTTCGTCTATTTCGATGCGGATACGTTGTTGATGGGGCCTTTAGACGCAGTTTATGAAAAGTTAGATCAATATGACTGGGTGACAAATGATTTTCAATACAAATCCGATATCAAATATATCTTCGATCGCCCTGAAGGGCAATTCTATCAAGTTTTCGATCCCCAATATGTCAAATCCCATATTTTTTGTGCCGGTTGGTTCGCGTCGAAACGGGGTATTTTTACGCAGGCAATTTTGGATCATATATTGCATAATTTAAAAATGGGAGAATCTGATGCCATGGCGTTGTTTGGACCTGATCAATCTTTATTGAATTACATGGTTTTACGGAGCAATATTTCTTTCTACAATTTTGCCTACCATAATTTAGAACAAGCCACCGGAAGCCACTGGTCTTCTACTTTTGATGTCGTGGATAACGTGCTTTATGATAAAGGTAAGAAAATTACTTACATTCATTTTATGAGCATATCTGCTGGTAAGTTTACTCAGCTTTGCGGTGGTGAGGATGTCAAAATTCCTTATCAAGATGTGTTTTTGCATTATCGATATTTGAAATCACCGTCAGACCGTCCTCAGTTGAAGCCACCGAGTTGGTTGGTTCAGGTACAGAGGAACGTTAAGAATGCGATCGCCAAAATAAGCGATCGCGTCAGCTCAAAAATGCGTAAAATTAAACGGAGTTTATCATAATTTTTTCCGAACCATAAGTGAGCATCACAATTAATGTTTTCAATTCACCAAAACGAACAGGATAAAGCCAATGAACATCCTGCTAATGGGATATTACGGACAAAGAAATATCGGCGATGATTTGTTTGTCAAACAGCTAACCAATTATTTTTCCGGCAAATCTAATGTCGGCAAAGTTTTCGTTTTATGCAAGGAAGATTATTACCCACAAATCAGCGAAAAAGTTATTTATTTTTCCGAATCAAACTTGCCCAAATTAAAGAAGCTGGGATTGATTTTACGCAGTGATTATATCTTTTGGGGAGGGGGTACATTAAATATTGGAAGTAGCCCCCCCAAAAATTTATTGAGGCTGAAAACTTTATCCAAATTAATGAGCAAAGGCTTTGGATTTTTGGGAGTGGGTTTGGAAGGGAGTAATTCCGAAAGCTACCCGTTATTTGACAAGTGCTATTTGCTCTACCTGAGAGATAAGTATTCTTATGAACTGGCTTTAAATCATTTTAAGAATACACAATTTATTTGTTTGGGAGGAGATTTGGCTTTTTTAGAACTCAGTTTTTACGAACCATTTATCGCGACCAAAAATAGGTCTGAATTCAAAAATATATCATTTTCTGGTAAATATTGGTGGGGAGAAGGAAGAGGTGAGTTTTATGCCAAACAGTTGATTCCAGTTATTGAAAAATATAACTCAGTTATTCATTTACTTCCCAGTCATGTGGGAGACGAAACAAATGACAATCAGTTTCATGAATTGTTGAGGAAGTATCTGCCAGAGAAAAATTGCCAATTACACTCATGACAAGAACCACAAGAATTTATCAAAATTTTAAGTGAAATGGACTTTCACCTCGGAAACCGACTGCACTCAATTATCATTGCTGATATTTTAGGAGTTCCCAATATAGGTATCCAAAAATTTGGCTCTAAAATTGACAACTATCTTCAGAAAACAGGGGTACTGCCACAGGAGAGAAGGGTCGATGTCCTGGGAGAGATTGGACTAGACCGGATGGAGAAAATTTTCACCCAATATCAGCGTCCAGAGGCATTTATTAGAAATGAGTCTGAACAAGTCAAAAAATGTTTGGAAATCATTGGGCAGTAAAAACTAATTGTCAATGCAATTTCCTTCTGAAACTTGGGTTGATTCATCTATATATTCTCAGTTAAATCGGATATTTTTTCAAGATTTCTCTGGCAGCATCTTCGACATCCGAAGCGTCTTCAACAAATTTACACAAGGGAATTTGATGAGTCCAAGTTTCGTAGAAAGATTTGTTTTTGTAGTAAGAATTTGCCAAAAAAACGTGGGGAATTTCTAATAAAAGGCAAAGGATGTGACCGTGGAGACGGTTGGTAATAACTAAACCGTGGGGTTTAAACTGATAAACTCCATCATGCATAAATTTCCAGGAGTTAAGATGCCAAGAGGGGTTATCCATTTGCCGAAATTTAGCAACATAGGGATGGAATAACTTCCACTGTTGCCGAGAAAACCATTCCTTTAATCTACCTTGTCGAATGAGAGTGGTTAAGCCTTTGATCGATAAAGCACTCGGAGTCCCTTGATACTCGTAGGATGCCCAATCCTGTGTCACCACATTGGGCAAATTCAGGGTTTTTGGCGCTGAGTCTTTGTTTAACTCTTTCCCGGTTCGACAATGGTAAAGGATCGAATTAGAACGATGATTTTTGTTTGCCAAACCTGGCATATTAACCAGTTGAAAAGCCAGATCGGGAGCTTTGAAAACTCGACAGCTATGGAAATATTCAAGGGCGATATCGTAACTGTAATTTTCTCGCGCAAATATGGTCAGATTGGGGTGGGAGTTAAATAGATTGGCGACCTTATTTAAACGTTCCTTATCCGTAAAATAAATGCTTTGGGATAGGATAATTATTGGGCGATCGCCATACTCCGAAATAATCTCTTCATAAAAATTTATATGTTTATAAATATCGTTTAAATTCCCTCCACCCGTAAAGATTAGAGGAGATTGTTGATCGAGCTTTTGCTCAATCTGATCTTTTGATAACTTCTGAACTGCGACATGGTTGATGGTACAGCCAACCACGTCAGTTAGATACAAAATTGCTCCTAACCAAATTAAGTGGTCTCCTATATTCCCATAATTAGGGTAGTTAAGCAATGCACAGTTTTCAAAATTTCCTAAGTTTCCCAAAGCCTTATGCAGCTCTTCCTTCATCATTTCTGGTTTGGAAATATCCATTTATTTTTCCTGATTAGTAAATACAAGTTGGGAGATTCTAACCATAATAAAATTCCCAATCTTTCAAGGCTTTAATGCGAGCCCAGTTTAACCTAGAGTGGTACTTCAGTTTAAATTTAAGTTCGTCTCCCATGGTTTTCAGTTTGGAATTAGGCAGTTTTTCCGTTGGGTCTTTAGAAGCATCCAGATGTCTCCTCACTTTAATTAAATCTTGAAAACCGTGGGTATTAACAGTCCATCCCACCTGAGCAGCCGCTAAACCGATCGCATTTCCATCTCCTCGATGAATTTGTCTCAATTCCAAATATCTGCCAATTCTACCCCACTGTTTAATAAACTCTTTTTCTCTGCCTTCATCCCTCGCCACAATATACAGAGCTTCTTGAATCCAAAAGGTATTCTCTAAGGAAATCCCTAGTTTGGAGGCTATTTTTTGAAAAGCTTCTCGTTCTTTCGGTATTTTTTCTCCCAGATATTTCTCTTTCGCATCAAGATGGCCGATAATATTTTGGAATTTACCTTCGCCAGATGTAATTCCAGGCTGCCAATCTATTTCCGGAACTTCTTCAATAATTGTTGTATCGGCATCAATATGAATAGCAACCCGAAATAATGATAAAGCCTTTTCAATTACGAAACGGCGATCGTGGAAACAGTAGAGGACACCCTGAGACTGATGAGGAAACGCTAAAATATTGTTTTGATCCCTTAAATCTTCCGGTAAGTCTGTATAAACGACTAATGAAGTTCCTGGAGAATACTGTTGGATATCCTGAGCCAGTTGTTTCACTAACCGTCGGTACTTTTCACCCAGAGCCAAGGTACAAAAACAAAAATCTTTATCACGGTTAATCATGATTTGTCCCTACTATGGCTATATATCCCATCTTACCATAGATTAGAGTTGAAGGTAGTTCTCATTTGTGTTGTTTTGTAAAGTAATTATAACCATAACTGGGGTCTAACTCCTGATCCAGTTTTTTCTCGATAAAATCGATGTCCTCTGGTGATATTTTATCTTGATACCCTCCCACTTTTGCTTCTCTGACTTTTAAGGATTCTTGATCGATGTTTGGATTGGTTTCGTTTGGCAACTTACTCTGAGTTTCTTTCTCTCTCATTTGCTCAAATGATGCCCGTTTTACTGCTTCTTGAATTAAGCTGTCACTAACTTGTACATCCAAGAATTTCATGACTTTTGTCAACTCTCTCTGAGTATCTTGACGGATATCCTCATATCGTAATAGCAAAAATGATTTAGGTAGATCATGATATCCCTTCCAGGCATTACATAAAGCGATGAAGTCGTCCAGATAATACCCTTCGCGAATGAATTCTGATAAACTCTTAGGAATCCATTTAGGACTTTTATCTCTCTTAGTTTTGAGAAAATAGTTAGATATCACAGCATCTCTCGGATCTCGAACTAATAAAATTATGTTCTTGTCTCGGTAATCCTCTGGATTCTTAAATCGCTCGTGGACGGCTTTTACATAAGGAATTTTAGGACTTAATTCGGCAAAATAGGAAATATTTTCTGGGTCTATATTCTTCAAGCCTGATAACGATTGGAAGACATTTCCAATCATGACCCGCAGCCAAGTTCTGCCACTATTCGGTTGTGATATGATTAAGTATTCAGCCGCATCACGCTCTCTTTCTTCGTTGCTTTTATGAGGGTCAATAATGGCTTGAATTCGCTTTTTGAGAGCCAGAATTTTGGTTTTCATGAGATTTAGTAAACCTTGCTAATTTCACTACAACCAGACCAGATCAGATGATTTATCAAACATCATATTGATGTGTTTAAATACATTTAACCAGGAAAAATCTGGTAGCCGGAAGTTTCTGAGTATTGCACAATCTCAAAAATCAGACGTGGAGGTATCTCTCGATCGCACCATAACAGGAAAGTATAAATAGCACAATTGACACCCAAAAATCGCCTTGGTAAAACCAAGATATACAGGCGATTTACTTCACGTCCACTAAAAAACAGCTATGCTTGCTCATAGTCCCGCCATTTTGAGTTTATCAATAGTTGGGTACAATGTAAAGCATTTTGGTAAGAATTTCTAAATAATAAACTAGCAGCACTGGGTTGATGGTGGAGGATTATCTACCCTCTCCGTTGCCACACAGTCGCTCAATACTTCTTCTGATAATAACTCTGAGGGGGACTCGCAAACCCCTGGCTTTCGTCCCGACACCCACTTAAAGGGTAGGGATGCGGGGATGAAAGCGAATGGATCTAACTCTGGGGATGAAATGGATGTGCTTTTACTCCATTGAGATAGAGTTCCTCTTGTAGGACTTGTTCATAAACCCTGGGGAGGGAACTGGTCATCATATTATCCTCAATGCCATATCCTAAACTGGTCCAAGTTCCTGAGAGCAACTTCAAAACTTCATTGAGTCGTCCCTCTTGTAACATTTGGGAAATATCGACACCCCAAAAATCCTGATCCAATAACCAACGATAAACTACTATGTCTTGATATTCCGCCTCAAAACTATAGGGATGCCAATACCAAAATCTAGCAGGTTTGGGATGGTAGCGATCGGCCATCTGTTCCCAGGTAGATGATAAAAACTGGTAACGTCCGGCTGCCGTGGTGCATTTACCTTTATTTGGTCCGGCAACAATGGTAACACAGCGATCGGGGTGGCGACTCAAATCTGAGACATACTTGCCACCGTAGATGACATGATAGGGTCGCGGATAATTAGATTCACTGGCTGAAATTGTCCGCATGAGCGATCGAATGTAGGGATCACCTCCGCGCATGACCAAAGCCGGCCATTCATGACTAGGATTGTAGTCGATCGCCACCCGACTTTCACCAAATCGGGTAACAACCTCACCCCATAGCCAACCGACCCCCCAGAGTAGCAAAAAACTCAGTAACAGAGGTTTCAATAACCCTCCTCTGCGCCGAGTCCGTCGATATGGCATCCCCGCCAATGGTGATGGCATCATTTCAGGAGTCCAATCGTCGCCAGCTATAGTTTTCGATCGCACCACACGGCGATCGCGTCTTCTAGGGGGTCTTGATTCGTGCATAATCAACTCTTAAAGCACACTAGCGAACAACTGGGGGAGGGAGTTTTGTGGCTCCCCCGGCTTACTGACAACTTCCACAATTTTATTACGAGCCTCTGGCACAAATAAAGCCTCGACAGAAACTTCAGCCACCTGAGTCCGGGGAATACTGCCATCAAACAAAGTATCTGGGCCAGCCATCACAATAGGATAATCAGTCTCCTCATTTTTCAAACCCCCAGGCCTAACAATAGTATAAGTCAACCCGCTATTTTGTAGATACTCCTCAGCTTGTTTCTTCCACAGCAAAATCAACCAGAACAGATTGAGAGGGTGAAAAAACTGGGACACACACAAAGACGAGACCAGTACCAAATGCTCAATCCCCTTATCCTTAGAAACATTGACCAAATTCTTAGTCCCCTCGTAGTCCACCCGATAGGGACCTGTGAAGTCGAAACTGGGAGTCGCACCCGTTGCACACAAAACCACGGTACTATCACCGATACAATCTACCAAAGTTTTGGGGTCCAATACATCCCCAACCACAATCTCGACTTGATCGGCCGGAAACATACCCTTAGCCTTCTCCAAATCTCTAACCATAGCGCGGACAGGGATTTGCCGTTGACAAAGAGCCTGGACAATTCGGCGACCTGTTTGACCTGTCGCACCTGCTACAAATGCCTTCATCTGTTACACCTATGCTCAACCCAGTGAAATGCCAGCCATTTTTCCTAAAAAAATAATGGTAGATTTATTGTAGCGGTTTTACCGAGCTACAAGGCATTCTAGTACATAGAAGCATAAGGCATATTCGAGGAGAACCCATCATGCCACAAAATTTCGTTAGATCTCAGCCAGTAGCAGCATCTGAGCAAGACCTAAATAACCCCCGTGATATGCAGCCTTCCGACCTTGAACCCCAAGACTCCACAGAACAACCAGAACAAATGTGGTTTCACACCGACTACGACGACTGCATGGAGATGTTTGCAGACTTGGAGACTGTGGCCGAATATCTGGGACATCATCGAGGTTGGTTCTGTCGATGCGCGCAACCGATGAAAACTGAACCCATTGGCGAAAACTCCTATTCTCTGATTATTGGACGTTTCGGTGCTTTTGGCTATCAAGTAGAAGCTAGAGTCGGTTTAGAATTAGTTCCCCCAGATGAAGCTGGAATCTATCGTATCCGCACCACACCAATTCCTGATTATGTTCCCCCTGGTTATGAGGTTGATTTTCAATCGACTATGAAACTGGTGCAACTTTCGGTTGAGGAGGTCTGCGAGAAATACCAAGTGGAACCGGAAGATTGTCCGGCGATCGTGACTGGGGCTAAATGGCATTTAGATCTAGCTGTGGGGGTGAAGTTCCCCAAGTTCATTTTGGATATGTCGCGGGCGCTAATTCAGAAAACCGGAGATAGCCTTCTCAAGAAGATAGTCAAACAGGTTTCTCGTCGCCTTAGTTACAAAACCCAACTAGACTTTCACACTACCCAAAACTTATCATTTCCCAAGAAACGCAAAAACCGCTAGTTATCTGTAGGGTGCGGTAGGGGGATAATTGCTGATGCCTTGGTAGCAACCCCCCACCCCGGTAGCTTGGTCTACGATTTATAGATATAACTACATATTGCTGATAATCCGTTGCAGGATTTCTACCCCTGTTAGGGCTTGCCACAAAAACAGTCCTAACAATACTGTGTTCAAGCCGATATGAGTATATCGGGCCCAATTAACCCCCTTTTGCATCAGGGGACTCAGAGAAGCTGAAACCGCCACCATTCCAGTCATCCCTAATCCTACTAGGAGATGAGGGCCAACAAATAATTTATGATTGTTGATATAGGTGACACTCATTCCACCAATAGAGCCTAGCACCATCAAAGCCAGGATTAGCGAGCCGACTTGATAATGTTTGCTATTGAATTTTCCCTTGATCAGTTCTTTTTTCTGTTCCCCCTCGGATGACCTGGTGCGCCGAATTTGCACCCCTAAGTACATTGCGTAAATTGTTAGGGCTAACAACACCCACATAATCGCTGGGTGAATAAAATTCAGGTAGGGTTTGATAGTATCTGGAATTGGCAGATCCATAGTGTTCTCCGAATCGGTAAAATGATGAAATCTTCATAAAACTTAGCATATTACTGATCAGTTGTGTTTGTGATATCTTGCCACTGTGGGAATTTACTTATGTTATGGGCTAAAAAGATTGACTGTTTTTGATAGATCCTGCGAAGATGCAATTGGCAACTGCGGGGTTCTCTATTATGGAGTCATCGTAGTTCTGTCCTCCAACCAACGAGTGGGATGAGAAAAACATTTCATGGGTTCAACAACACAGCGGGACAGTACCTTAGTTAGAGCGGTTAAGAGGGGTAATGTAATTAACACCCGCGCTCTCCTGGCTAAGGGGGGAAATGCTAATGCTAAAGATCGTGATGGTGTTACGGTGTTAATTTTGGCAGCACAGGCAGGATACTTGGAGATTTTGCAGGTGTTGGTGCAACGATCCGCAGATGTTAATTATGCTAGTCGTCGCTATGGTATCACGGCTCTGATGGTGGCGGCGGCTCATGGTCAACTTGATTGCGCTCGTTTGCTACTACAAAGTGGCGCTAATGTCAATGCTCAAAATGAGGACGGTAGCACGGCTCTGATGGCTGCTACCCATCGGGGCGATCGCTCTATGGTAAAATTGCTATTGAATGAAGGAGCTGATGTTAATGCGATCGACAGCGCCGGTGATACGGCCTGGAAATTAGCCCTATCACAAAACCATCTCGAAATTGCTGAAGACCTCCGGCAAGCTGGGGCTGTCTTAGATCCATTACCTGATTCTGGCATATTATTTCAGGTGGTTGCCTCTGGTCGCCCTGAAAGACTCCCCACCTGGTTAGACATGGGTTTAAATGTCAATGTCTGTAATGAGTCTGGGGAAACTCCCCTTATGGTGGCTACTGATAGGGGAGACTGGCAAATGGTAGAATTACTCATCCGAGCTGGGGCTAATGTTAATGCCCGCAATATCGATGGTAGCACGGCTCTCATGGGGGCGGCGGCTATGGGTCAATTATCTATCGCTAGTGCCTTGCTTAAAGCTGGGGCTGATATTTATACTGGCGATCGCGATGGTGAAACTGCCCTACATTTGGCAGTCCTAGAAGGACACCAGGATATGGTGAAACTTCTGTTGGGTTGGGGTGCTGATGTTCATGCGGTTAATCGCTTTGGCGATATCCCCCTGATGTTAGCAGCTATCCAGGGACATAGTGACATTATGACTCTGTTAGTCCCTCGTATTTCTCGCGATCGCCGTGATGCTCTTCTTAATGCTAAAATCAGTGGCGAAACTCCTCTTTCTTTGGCTATTCGCCAGGGAGATTTAAACGCTGTACAAATCCTGCTTAATAGTGGTGCCGATATTCATCTGACTACAGAAGGCGGTAAAACTCCCTTGATGACCGCCGCTGAAGTGGGAAATGTGGCGATTATTGAACGGCTACTTCTTACCCCAATTGACCTGAATCTTCAGGACGAAAAGGGAGCTACAGCTTTGATGTGGGCCGCTCATCGTGGTCATCAGTTCGCAGTTCAATTGCTCATTGAACGCGGTGCAAATATTAATCTTAAACATCGTGGGGGTTTTACAGCTTTAATGTTAGCCGAATTTAACCGACATCACGAAATTGTTAAGCTTTTGAGAGCCGCTGGCGCTCAAGAATAACTTGATTTTTTATTCAATTAACCAACCCTCGCGCGGAAAGAATAGAGGTTGACAGGGACGGCGAGGAATGCTATTATAGATGTATAGGTGCGAGACGTTTAGGAGTTAAATAAGGCTGCAATGCCTGAAATAACCTCCTAGTGGGACTTCCACCCCTGGGTAGAATATAAGGGATTTGCACCCCTAACCATCCCATAACTGTTTATATGTCCCGACGCTTGGAGAAATCTAAGCAAGGCAGGGAACTCAAGGTCATAAACCAACTGAGAAATCAGGGCGTTGAGAGTAACGGCGATAGCCACACCCAGTTTTGGGAATCACAACCCATCAGATTGAAGCGGGGAACGGAAGGCGTGAGGGAAACCTATTCCCAATAATCCGACCACTGCCAACCATCCATGACTAAGGAAATCTGAATGTTCCGGCTTGAACCATCGTAATTATTAAGGTAGCGAAATAGGTTGACACGCTACGTTCAAAAGAGCAAGGGGAAAAGTAGGGTTCTCTATGCAACACCTACACAGACCTTTAAAAGTACCCCGGTGGATAGGACAAATCTAAAGATGGAATGCCCGTATAAACGGAACGTTTCAACCCCTTTTAGGCTCTCGAGTGGTAGGATGTACCTGCACAGTAGTGAAAGTGTAAGCGCATACCTTTAAGGGGAAAGGATGTGACTGAAAGCCAATGCCTAACTGTAATGGTTAGGATATGCCCACTAGTCACGGTGTGGATATAGAGATGGCGACAATTAGGAGTGTTTACGACGATAGCGAGTTTAAAGACTACGATGTTGTATTGAGCTCTAAAAGTTGAAGTCACAAAGCCGGAAGTTGTTATCCTGTTCCCGATGTCAAAAGGGGTATCCACATCAGGAGCCGTGTGATGTGAAAGTATCAAGCACGGTTTTGTATTGGAGTTGGGGAAGGTGAATTCCCTTTCGACCATAACTTAAATAATGGAAATATATTCATCTACGAAAAAAAGCATATATATCGATTATTTAAAATATACCATGAAGCCCAGGCAAAAGTCAAGTCCCCTGCCTCGAATCGGGCTAATTTTTAACATTAATTAAAATTTGTTACAAAACTTAACATAAATGGGAATATCATGATTATTTCCCAGGAGGTTGAGCAATTGACGCTCTCGGGGGTGAAGCAAGGGAAATTGGGGAATGAGTCTCGATACAGGTTAGATGAGAAGGACGCTAGTTAAGGATCTTCACGACTTGTTTAACTGCTGAGGACAGAGGGGGGGAACTAGCTACGCATTCGGTGGGGTAGGTGTCGTGACTAAAATAAGGTAGGGGCGCAAGGCACTTAGTCTGCTAAAGAGAGTGTGGGTTAGCTGGCTGGTGAACTTTTCAGGTGTACAAATGGGCTACATATTCTCCATAGCCGTTATAAATTAATGTGGGTTGAGTGTCCCAGGAGAAACTCGGACCATTACCAACAATGCGTTCGGTAGCTTGAGACCAACGGGGATGAGGTTTGTTAGGGTTAACATTAGCGACAAAGCCATATTCGTTAGGGACTAAGGTATTCCAAAATGTGGGAGGTTGGTGGTCTAAAAATTCGATTTTTACAATAGATTTAGCGCCTTTAAAGCCGTATTTCCAAGGTAGAACCATGCGTAAAGGTGCGCCATTTTGTTTGGGGAGAGTTTTACCATAAATTCCGGTGGCCAAAAATGCCAATTCATTAGCCATTTCCTGAATGGTTAATGCTTCGGTATAGGGCCAGGGATAATTAGTAGCCCAGAAACCAGGACCTTTGGTGATTTTGGGGTCATAAAAGGAAGTGAAGCGGACAAATTTGGCGGCGCTGGTGGGTTCAACGTCGGCCATGAGTAGACGCATGGGAAAACCGACCCAGGGAACTACCATCGCCCAGGCTTCGACACAGCGAAATCGATAGATTCTTTCTTGGAGGGGGAATTTTTTGTGTAAATCGTCGATATCGTAGGTGCGGGGATTTTTGACGAGTCCTGAGACTTCTACTCGCCAGTTATCGGTAGGGAGGTTTTGGGCGGCTTCCCAAATAGATTTAGACCCGCCAAATTCGTAGTAGTTGTTATAACGGGTAGCAAGGTCTTCGGGGGTAGTGGCTGATGGGAGGTTGGTAAAGTTAGGGTTTTGGGGTAGGTTGGGATAGGGAGTTTGGGTAGTATGGAAGCTGGCAGAGGTGCGATCGCATCCCTGTAGGGGTAAAATAGAGGCGGCCAGTCCGGCGCCGACTACTTGTTTGATAAATTTACGGCGGTTGACAAAGGCTGATTCTGAGGTAATCAGTTTTTCGGGTAGTTGCCAGTCGGGAGATATGCGAATTAGCGACATATTAGGGTTTTGCGTTTGATTACAATGGTTTTTATGTTACGCTCTGTGGCTACCCAGGCGTGAAAAGCATATCATATAATTAGAATACACCGAAACAATGCCTGGTTATGAGTTACTGCATGAATCCCCAGTGTCAGCACCCGCAGAATTCTCCTGGTCAAAAGACTTGTAAGAGTTGTGGAGCTAGTTTGCACCTGAAAGACCGCTATCGGATGGTGAGAATTTTAGGAGAAAGTGCTAACAGTCGGACTTTTTTGGCTGTGGATGAAGATAAGCCGTCTAAGCCTCAGTGTACGATTAAGCAATTTATAGGTTCACCGGAAAATATTGATTCTCGAACCGGTGAAATTGATTGCTATAAGCCTATAGAAGTGGATTTGAGGTGCAGAGCGCGGGAGTTGGAGAGAATTGGTCACAATGCTTTGATTCCAGAACTTTGGGCGAGTTTTGAAGAGAATGGCTCTAAGTATTTTGTTCATGAGTATATTCGCGGGCGCAATTTGGCGGACGAATTGGCTAGTGATGGAGTATTTGGAGAAATCCAGATTTGGGAGCTACTTACGTCTGTTCTTCCGGTGCTAGAGGTTGTCCATGACAATGGTATTGTGCATGGGGATATTAAGCCGGAAAATATTGTTCGTTCCCCTCAATATGATGGTTCTGGGGGTAATCGTTTGTCTCTGGTGGATTTTGGGTCGGCTATTCCTCTGGTGGAGGTTGAACAATACCCTGGTGAACGGATGATGGGGGCGGCGGAATATGTGGCCCCGGAACAAACTCAAGGACATTTTGATGGGAGAAATGATCTTTACAGTTTGGGGGTGACTTGTCTGCACTTAATGACGGATGTTTCGCCTTTTGAGTTGTTTGATGTTAAATCAAATACTTGGGTGTGGCGAGACTACATTAAACGCCCTGTTAGCCGTCGCTTGGGAAGGATTTTAGATAAGTTGGTAGAGCGAAATCCTGCCCGCCGTTATCAGTCGGCATCGGAGGCGATCGCTGCTTTAAAACGGGGACCAACGGCTGGGGCGTTTGCAGAAAGTTCTGACCAACAGTGGATTCTGACAGCCTGGGGTGGAATTGCGCTGACAATACTGTCTCTGATTTTGGCTTCGCGATTGCCGACTCGAGTTCCCGAAACCCCGAGTCGCCCTGAAATTCCGGTGAGAAGGATGCCGGAGGTTCGCCCTAACTATAACAGAAACAGACCTAATAATTATCGTCGCGGTTATCAGAACAGACAATCTTCTGGGGTGCGGACTTTGCGATCGGGTGATGGGCCTATTTGGTCGCTTGCTATTACTCCCGATGGTCAATTGGTAGCTAGTGGTCAGACTGATGGCTCGATTAACTTGGTGGATATTGATACGGGGACTGTAGTTAATACTTTATCTGGTCATAACCAACCGGTTGGTACAATAGCGATCGCTCCTGAAGGTCGATTTTTGGCGAGTGCTGGGGGTGATGGCACTATTCGGATTTGGGACTTGTGGAATAGTCGTCTGGTGCGGGTGTTACCTGGTCATCGGAGTTGGGTTCATGCTTTGGCTTTTAGTCCTGATGGTGCTAGTTTGGCTAGTGCGGGAGGTGATGGGTCGATTCGCTTGTGGAATGTTGACACCGGCTTTGAGGAAAGAACTTTACGGGGTTACGGGGAACAGATACAGGCGATCGTTTTTAGTGCTAATGGTGAAATGTTAATCAGTGGTAGCAGTAATGGTTTGCTGGAATTATGGGATCGGGAAACTGGTCAATTGCGGCGGAGTTTAGCGGCTCATCCTCAAGCTATCTGGTCTTTGGCTGTTAGTCCTGATGGTCAAACTCTGGCTACGGGAAGTTGGGATCGTACTGTCCGCCTATGGGATTTAAATCGCCTGGAGTTGGAATATTTTACGAGTCTCCCTCTGCAAACTTTGACGGGCCATGGTGATAAAATTCAATCTCTGTCTTTTAGTCCTGATGGTCAAACTCTGGCTAGTGGGGATTTTGATGGTACTATTAAGTTATGGCCAATCGAGCCAGGGGGCTTAACGGGGACCATGAAAGGTCATCAACACTGGGTGAATGTGGTTTTTAACCCGGTTGAGACAACTTTAGTTAGTGGCAGTTTTGATAATAGTATTAAGGTGTGGCCCATGGGTTGGTGACGAGGTAGGTCAGCTAATGATTGTTATTTGGGGGTTCTGACGCGAGGCGGCTATGGGTTTATAATCATTAAACATGGGTATCAAACCAGTTTAAAATGCGATTCCATGCCCACCAAGGGTCACGATCGCCCCATTGTTTTTGACAGGATTTACTGCTAATATGGCAGACGTGCCCTCCTGATGGGGTTAGCCATAGGTCGATCGCTTTATTCTGTTTAGCGATCGCTTTTAAATCAGGGATAATGCTTGGGTCAAATAGGGGATCATCTTGGGCATATAAAATTAGGGTTGGTTTGTGTAATTGGGGTAAAATTTGTAAGCCACTACTGGCAGTAAAATAGTCTTCTACTGTGGCAAATCCTAGTTTTTCAATGACTAATTCGTGATCAAAACTGCGAATTGAGTTAACTCTAGCTATGGCTTCGGGATTGAAAATATTGGGGTGATTTTGATTGAGTTGATGGGCGAGTATTTGCAGTTGGCGGGTAATGGCTTTTTCTAAATACTTCCCGACGGGATGATTTTCTAAATAGGTTAGGGATCTATTGGAGTCTAAACTAGGACACATTACGGCGGCACCAGCTATGTCTAAATTACTGGAACTTTGGGCGGCTTTTAACCCCCATAAGGCTAATTGACCCCCCAAGGAAAAACCTAATAACCTTAGGGGGGCTGGACAACCTAGGGCGAGTGACTGGTTAGCAATTTCTACAAAGTCTTCTCCTTCATATAAGCCGTCAGATTGCAGGGTGGGTGAGAGTTTCCCGGTTTTTCCATGGGCGCGCCAGTCGAATAATACTACAGCATAACCACGGGCGAAGGCTTGGCGACCTAGTATTTTTAAAAACCACTGATTTTCTAAGTCTCCTACAATGCCATAAGTGGCAATTATTGTGCCTTTAGGATTGGGGGGAATTGCATAAATACCAAAGATGGGGACACCTCCCGCCCCGGTGAATATTTTTTGTTGATAAGGGGGTGGTGATTCGTGGGTGTGATTTTGCCAAGTTTTGCTAATTTGCAATGCTGTATAAAGGGTCATTATTAACCCGTTTTTGAGGAAAAATGGGGGGCGATAACTGGGGGATGGCGACATGATTGGATTTAATGATGATTATTTATGGTAGGGCTTTTTGATGGATAATTAATTCTACTAAATTATCGATTAGGCGATCGGCTGTCATGGGTAGGGAATCTTTGCCTTGCAAAATCTCTTGGACTACCATATAATGAATTGGGGAACCTACGAAGATTCGGGCTGTGGCTTCGGGGTCGGTGATGGTCAATTCTTGGCAGGTTTTTAAATACTCTGTCAGGGTTTCTATGGCGGGCTTGACTAGGGCTGTTAAAAATACTTGGGCTAGGTCTGGGCGTTTTCCTGACTCGGAGACGATTAACCGGATCAAGCCAAGATATTCGCGATCGCTTATATTTTCCATTAGTATTCGCGTGGCTAAGTCTCGTAACACTAACTCTGGTTTCCCTGATAGGGGTGGCGACCTCTCGGAGTTTTTCTGAGGCTATCCTTTTGACTAGGGCGGTAAACAACCCATCTTTGTCGGAAAAATGACTATATAGGGTTTGTTTGGACACCCCGGCTGCTTTGGCGAATCTATCGATCTGATATATGAGCTTATACCTTGATAGAATCTGCCTTTTAAATCATATATCGGAGTAGGTGTGATCGCATGGTTATTAACTTCTCCCTAGCCAATTAAAAGGAGTTAATCCTAGCGAATTTTAGCTATTTATATTGGTAGTTTAGTTAGGGAAAAATTCCAATATATAGGGTAATTATAGGCAGTTTTTTAGATAACAATTAACCACATATTATGTCTAGTCAAACTTATCCTAAATCGGTGATACTAGGGTAAATGGAGTTATTGGTTATACATGATAACTGATCACCCCATTTACCCCCCTAGATCAGGTTTTGGCTTGGGAATTCCGCCGGATTACTCTAAGTCCCGACGTTTGGGGTTTCGTGAGGGGTCATTGGATAAGAATCCAAAGATAAATAAGCCTACGAAGAAGAGGACAACGATGTTAACGATGATTTTCAGAGTTACCATTGTTTTATTACTCCCTGGGGAATCTGTTTTTGATTGGGTTATGCAATTTGCACTGTTTTCCCATCATATCTTAATTTGGGCTTTGGTTTAAGGATTTTATGGCTTTCTGGGGCGATCGCTTTCTGAACCAGTGTTGAATAAATAATCAAGTGTATAGCCATATTTGCTCCATCGTTAAATAGTAGCAGATGTGGCGGTGGATGTCAAGGGGAGCTGGGGAGAGGTGGCGATCGCTTTCTGGGGGGAGGGTTGAATAAAAAATCAAGCGTATAGCAATGTAAAAAAATCTATTTTAGCAGATGCGGCGGTAGGTGTCAAGGGGAGATGGTGGAGTTGACAGGTGGAAGGTCGGGGGAAGTCCGAGAGTTGACAGGTGACAGGTGGGGGAAGTCCGAGAGTTGACAGGTGGGAGGTGACAGGTGGGGGAAGTCCGAGAGTTGACAGGTGGGAGTTGGAGAGTTGGGAAGTTGACAGGTGACAGGTGAGGAAGTTGGAGAGTTGGAGAGTTGACAGGTGACAGGTGTGGGAAGTCCGAGAGTTGACAGGTCCG
>Ga0213835_100405_pt1 | contig 43184 bp, 39 predicted proteins | sample SWPATP01_FD_160576 | JGI IMG/M metagenome (GOLD analysis project Ga0213835, IMG submission 160576) | Coastal seawater microbial communities from Marineland, Florida, United States - SWPA TP0 #1 | ecosystem: Environmental > Aquatic > Marine > Coastal | place: USA: Florida | collected 2016-08-05
CTTCCATCCAAGTATCTTCAAATAGTGCTAAACCAAAGTTTTTTTCTTGTTTAGTGAGGTAATACGTGAAATCAGCGGCAACACGAATATCCTCGCGAAGGTGATAAAAACCGCCGCCTTGTAATCCAAACGTTTTTATTTCAGTTCCAAAGCCTCCCCCTAATGTAACTCCGGCTTTTTGAGCATGTAACGTGGTTGCAGAGATTAGAAAAAGAAAGAAAACAAAGAATATTGATCTCATGTACAAATTACTAGAAGCTGAATAATTATAGTTGCTCAGGAATTGATGAATGTGTTCTGATTGAACCATCTAAAACAGTAATGGCCTGACCTGCGATTACGAGTTCGTCAACATTACCGTCTTTTGCCAGCATCGTTACACTTACAAATCCCGTACGATTCAGAAAATGTCCCTGTGAACCTTTAAAGGAGAAGTGCTTTTGTTTACTGTCTAAAAGTTTGTTTTTGTAGAGATATACCGCCATGGGCCCATGAGCAGAACCGGTTACGGGATCTTCATTTACGCCAAGTGTTGGTGCAAAGAAGCGCATGTGCCAGTCAATATCACGGTCTTCTGTATCGGTTGTAACTATTGCAAATCCTGTGATGTCATGACGATCATGGAGTTTTTTCATGAGCAAGTAATTTGGCTCAAGTGTTTTCATGCTGTCAAATGTAGCCAAAGGAATGTAACAGTAGCCTGATTCAGTGATTTGAGGTTTAACCTTTTTACTTAATTCAATTTCCGATATTCCAATGGCAGCACAGAGTAGGGAGTAGTCATCCGGGAAAGGGAAGAAATGAGGAATCGGTAACGACATTTTGATATAAGGAAGCATGTCTTTCCATTCCACATCCACATTGAGAACACCGGATTTTGTTTCCATAAGGAAGGATTGCTCCTCATTTACTTCAAGACCAAAGTAACCTTCCTCAGCAAGCGCATGAAAAGCAGCAATCGTTGCATGTCCGCAAAGTGCGACTTCATGCGTAGGAGTGAACCATCTTATGCGAAGGTCATGCTCTTCAGATTCCGGTTTTAGAACAAATGCGGTTTCCGAAACAGCCATTTCATTGGCTATTTTTTGCATTTCTTTACTGTTTAGATGGTCTGCATCGAGAACCACACCCGCTGCGTTTCCGCTGAATGGTTTTCTCGTGAAGGCGTCAATTTGCTTAATTCGAATGCTGCTCATGGTAAATCCAATATTCAGTTACAGGTAGTACTTATAGGAAGATGATTTAGCGTATTTCATCCAATCGCACAGTAAAATAAAGGGTTGTGTTTGGTGGGATGATATCACCTACACCTTCCACACCATATCCTAGTTCAGCCGGTATAATCAAAAGACGCTCTTCACCGGGGAACATCCCTAAGATACCTTCCTCAAAGCCAGGAATAACGAGCCCGGTACCTGTTTGGAAACGAAAACCTGCAGGATTACGAAGTGAAGTATCAAACATTTCACCATCTTCAAAGAATCCGGCATAGAAAATGGTAAGTGCATCACCTTCAACTACTGCATTTGCACTTTCATCTCCTTTAGTTTTGATGAAATATTTAAGTCCGGATTCAGTTTCTACTAATTGTGATTCTCTGAAGCTCCATAAAGTTGGACGAGGGATAATATTAATCATTTCAACATCGAACACTAGGGTTGCATTACCCGGAATTACATCACCGGCGCCACGTTCGCCGTAAGCCAGCTCAGGCGCAATGGTGAGGGTTCTTTTCCCACCTACTCGCATTCCAACCAAGCCTTTATCCCATCCCGGAATTACCTGTCCGGCACCTAATTCAAACCTGAACGGGCGATTTCTTTGAATGCTTGAGTCGAATTGAGTCATAGATTCGGCGATGTAGCCTGTATAATGAACTTCAACAAAGTCAGATTCTCTTGCCGGATTTCCGCTACCACGTTCAGTATCAACAACTCCCAATCCTTCGGGGAATTCAATTTTTTCGTCTGAAGAGCAAGCTGCCAAAAATAAAATTAGAGAAGTAACAAAAATCAGTTTGATTAATTTCATAGTATTTTGAAAAGATTTTATTTCGAAATTTAAGATCCCGGATTTCCAAGATCGTAATTTTGTAAGTGATTGATATATTTGCTTAAACTTCCAAATATACCGCTTATTGTGCCTCAATAAAACAAATATTGTTCGCAAAAAGCGTATCAGTTTATCTGTTTCTTATCTCTTCAAGTCTTCTTTCTAAATCTTCGCGGTCATGCCATTTGCCGTCTCTTACAACCCCGGCAATTTCATTATGAAAGGGTATGGATTCCAATGGATTTGAATCAAGAAGTACTAAATCAGCTTTGAATCCTCTTTTTACTTTTCCGCTGCGCTTTGATTCACCCAGATACTCCGCTACATTCACCGTTCCTGTTTTGAGGGCTTCAAAGGGCGTTAACCCAGCTTCAACAAGTAATTCCAGCTCCCGATGTATGGAAAATCCCGGTGGATTAAAGATTTGAGGCGCATCTGCACCGAGGAGAAGCCCGGCACCGCCGCGGTGTAGCGCGTAAGTCAATTGTGAGCGTAATGCAAGGAAACGAAGTGCTTTTTCAGGATCATAATCTTCAGAATTCCTCAAATTATTGACAAAATTAGACCATAAAACGATTGTAGAACCCGGTATAAATTCCATTCCGGGCCATTGTTTCATTTCATCTGTCGTAAGATTTGGATTAAAGATGTTCTCAAGAAGTGTATTTGTAGGCACATTCCAAACGCCTGCTTCTTTCGTTAAGCGAACGGCTTCATCGATTAGAGTAAGATCAACTTTATCTGTTAAGTCATATCCAAAAAAGATGATAGGAGGATCAACTCTGTCAGGACCCGTGTCAGCCAAAAACTCAAGGTATCTGTCGAGATGGTCAATACTACCTTTTCCGGCGTTTAAACTGTTTACCAAACCAACTTCCAAAGAAATATGTCCGGAGAATTCTATTCCCAAACAATTCGCCTCATCCGTGATCGCTTCAAACTGTTCTAACGTCAAACCGGGATGAAATTTCAATAAATCATATCCGGCTTCAAACTGATCACGCACCATTTGGCGCGCTTGCTCAGGATCTGAAACAGAATTTGCATTAAAAGACGGACCCGATGTTAATATCCTCGGACTAAATATCTCTCCGATAGCTGCTTTTTCTCTAAGTTCAAGATGAGCCGGTTGACCCAACATACCTCTGATGGTGGTAATTCCTTGGCTGAGGTAGAGCGTAAGAGCATCAAGCATACGTTCTACGCCTTGAGACTCGGGAGGGATGTGAGCATGCATCTCTCCAAGTCCGGGCATCATGTATAACTCATCAAATACAATTACAGCATTTGACGGCGCTCTGAAATTACCTCGATTTCCGATTCGAACAATGTTGCCATCCCCAATAAGTACACTCTGATTCATTAAGATGGTGTCATCTTCCATACTCAGCACATGTACAAAATCAAAAAAAATGGCTTCCTCATATTGTTTTGTGCAAGAGATTAGGAAAGTCAGACTTAGTAGTAAAAGGGCAATTTTTGTTTTCATCATCACAGGATTGAGTTCAAAGTAATCTTATTCTTGCTTTTCAGTTGCTTCAAAAATAGATACGATATCTTGAATGGTCAAGTCACCGGCAGCATCAAGGGTTTTACCGTTTCCATAGGTTTTAACGGTGTAGGCTGCGATGTCTTCGAATTTTGATACATCAACGCCCAATGAGGAAAGTGATTGATACAGATCATTTTCTTTCAGCCAATTTTCAAATTCTGATATGAATGAGAGTCCTGCGAAGGAGATATCGTCTTTATCAATGCCAAATAAACGCTCTCCGAGTTGTGCGAGGCGCTCTCTGCAACGGTCTTGCTTCCAAAGCCATCTGAAATAAGCAGGGTAGAGTGTCGCTAATCCGCGACCGTGTGCTATTTCGGGATAGAATCCACTTACAGCGTGTTCCATTGCATGCAAAATGAATCCGGATGGTTGTCTTCCGGCTTGTTGATATCCATTAAGTGCGAGGTTTGAAGCCCACAGTAAGCGTGCACGCAGCTCGTAATTTGCAGGATCAGCAACGACCGTAGGTAAGGTTTCCATCACGGTAGATAAAACGCCTTCTGAGTATCTATCGGCTAAAGGAGATTGATTTCCCCCTAATAAATAATTCTCAAAAACGTGGCTCATTATATCAGAAGCGCCATCACGGGTAACAACGGGAGGCAAATCAAAGGTGAATTCCGGATTCAGCCAAGAAACCGTAGGACGCATAAACGGATAGCCAATCGGGGCTTTTCCATTCACATCAGGGTTAGAAATTACAGCGTATGGCGTTACTTCTGAGGCTGTAGCAGCGGTAGTTGGAATTGCCGCTAAGGGAATCATCCCGTTAAGTTTTCCCGATTTCGGCTCACCCAACACAAATGGCCAAATATCTTTTTCACCGGTATAAACTAGGGCAGCAATAGCTTTGGAAGCATCCATCACTGAACCTCCGCCAAGCGCTACTACGATCCCCGCAGCGAATTCTGATGCATCCTCAGCAGCTTTATTTATTGTGTTTGCTGTTGGATTCGGTTCGATACCTTCAAATATTTTGAATTCAACATCGAGCTTTTTTAAACCGTGTGTAAGGCGATCAAGATATCCGAGTCGTTTAACTGTTCCGCCCCCGATAACGATAAATGCTTTTTTGCTTATAGATGCGATGTGTTCATAGAACTGTTTTTCTTTTCCCCGTCCAAACAGTAATCGCGTTTGGATGTGCAGATCAAAATCTCTCATTTTTATGTATCCTTAAATTGACTTATCATTGGTTTAAGAATGGAACATACTTCACTTGCGTTTCCGTTCTGATTACAATCGTTTTAATTTTAATAATCCCATGATTCCCATCGAAATAAGCACAAAAATCAGTCAATTATCCGAGCATTACTTTGAAAAGATGGTAGCGTTGAGGCGCGAATTGCATCAGTTTCCTGAAGTCAGCTACAAAGAATATAAAACCACCGAAAAACTGTGTGCTATTTTAACCGACTTAGGATATGAAGTGCATCGCCCCATTGAAACCGGTTGTATTGCTGTACTTGAAGGGGGAATTGCATCGGATCGGGTAATTGCCTTGCGTGCTGATATTGATGCTCTTCCTTTGAAAGAAGAGGGGGAAGCGAAAAAAGATTTTATATCGCAACATGAAGGTACGGCACATTGCTGTGGACATGATGCACATACGGCTAATTTGATCGGAGTTGCTCATATTTTACGCGATTTAAAAGAAGAGCTCACAGGAAAAGTGGTATTGATTTTTCAGCCCGGTGAAGAAAAACTCCCGGGTGGTGGACGTCTGATTTGCGAATCAGGGATATTACAAAAGCTTGGCGTTCAGGCAATTTATGGATTGCATACCTTCCCTTATTACGCACCGGGAGAAATCGGTGTCATCAAAGGTCGGGCAATGGCGCGTCCTGATGAATTTGAATTGATTATTGAGGGCAAAGGTGGTCACGCCGCTGCTCCTCATCTTGCGGTTGACCCAATTGTAACGGCCGCACAGGTAATCACGAGTATTCAAACCATCCGAAGCAGAAATATCAATCCTCTTGAACCTGTGGTAATAACAGTAGGAAAAATTGAAGGTGGAACGGTTCATAATGTTATCCCGCAATCAGTTAGGATGCTTGGAACAATTCGATCTTTTAGTCGGGAGACGGCCCATTTTATGAGTCAGCGGATTGATGAAATTGCAAAAGGCATTACACAGGCCGCTGGCGGTTCATACAAATACACCTACAGTGAAGGCTATCCCGCTGTCATAAATGTGGATTGGGCAACCGATGTAATTGTTGAGAGCGCGGAAAATGTTGTCGGTGCTGCATCGGTTCAATGGCTTCCAGAACCGGTAATGGGAGGCGAGGACTTTGCGTTTTATCTCGAGCATTTCCCTGGTGCATTTTTTCTTTTAGGCACAGGTAGCGATGAAGCCGATTCACGTTATTCTTGGCATCATCCAAAATACAACGTTGACGAACGCGCAATGATGACCGGTGCAGCGGTAATGGCTGGAATCGTCTTTAATGAAAATGCGACCGGAGTTTTGCATGAGCAGTAATCGTACATTAGCACTCAAAAACTTTAACGGCGAGGTATTTTATCTGACAGATGAAATTCTTGATGCCGGTATCGAAGCTTCCCGAGAAAGTCCACGAAAGCGGATGATCTATCCGATTCAAAGATCCCAAGACGATTTAGTGCAACGCCTCATCAATTTTCTGCAACCGGGAACATACATTCGACCCCATTATCATCCCCTAAAACATGCCACAGAGACCATTCACGTTATGCAGGGCTCTTTGGTTTTCTTTGTTTTTGATGATGATGGAAACCTCAAAGACGGCTACTACGTGGAATCAGGAATGGCCGGTTCGGTCATTGATATTGTACCCGGAGTGTGGCACAATTTTGTGGTACTTTCAGATGATACGGTAATCATTGAGTTCAAAAAAGGTCCGTATGATGCCGCAACCGATAAAGTATTCGCCGAATGGGCGCCTGAAGAAGACACTCCTGAGGCGATTGAATATTTAAAAATGCTCGAAGATGCAATTTCAGAACAGTAAACAACGCTCTTGGTGGGAAATCACAGCGTTTTGTCAACCGCGTGACTTGATTGTGGTCGGATCGGGTATTACCGGACTCTCATCAGCGCTGTTTTTCAAACGTCAGAACCCAAAAGCACATGTTACGGTAATTGATAGAGGATTTTGGCCCTTTGGCGCTACCTGTCGAAATGCCGGATTTGCGTGTTTTGGCTCAGCCGGAGAATTGGTGGATGATTTATCCAATGAAAGCGAGCAGGATGTTTTTAATCGACTTGAGTCACGCTTTCGAGGATTGGAATTGTTGAAGAGTGAGCTTGGTGAAACCGAAATGGACTACAATAGGTGTGGTGGCTACGAAATCTTCGATATCGGTGACGAAGAACACTACGCTGAAAGCATGCGCATGATGCCCTTATTCAACAAATGGGTTGCATCCTTTACCGGTGAGCAGGAAACGTATGAACTTAGAACCTACAATGGGTATAAAACCATTTTTAATCGTTTGGAAGGATATATCCATAGTGGGAAAATGCTTCAGCGATTGCTTAAAAAAGTATTAGATGCCGGTGTCGAAGTACGATGGAATACTCCCGTAGCAGAAATAAAGCAAGGGAAAGTCGTTTTTCAGGATGGACTTGAGCTTCAATCCGATCGGATTCTCTCTGCCATCAATGGGTTTTCTAAACAACTTATTACCGATACGCAAATTCAACCGGCAAGAGGCTACATTTTCGTAACAAAACCTCTCAAAACGATGAAATGGCTTGGCACTTGCCATTATAATCGTGGATATGTCTATTTCCGTGATTTGGGCGAAAGAATGTTGATTGGAGGTGCTCGTGATGTTGATAAAGCAACCGAGACGAGTTTCACGCATGAGATCAATCCTAAAATCAAACAATGGTTGATTGATTTCACCAATACCAAGTTACAACTTGAGGAATCTTGGGAAATTGACATGGAATGGACCGGAACGATGGGATTTGGGACATCCAAAACACCGGAATGCAAGAAAGTACAAGAGGGGATTTGGATCGCTGCCGGACTTGGCGGGATGGGAGTAGCTCTCGGGATGGAACTTGGTCAAAAAGTTGCCAAAATGATGCAGTAATCCACCTCAAATTGCTATATCTTTAACTTATAATTGAGCTCATAATCGATCTATATTGACAACCTTTTTAAAATTAACCATCGTACACCGAGCGATAGCGATTCCCGCGAAACGAAACTTTGCGATTTCACGGTAAACCGGGAGTACGATTCGAGCCTTAGTGTTTCAAAAAATATTCAAATCGAGCTAAATAAAAGTATTTAGAAATGTATTTAGAAGACAACAGAACAAGAGTTAAAGTGTGCGGTATCACCCGCCTTGAAGATGCCCGTTTTGCTAGTGGCGCACTTGTTGATTACTTAGGATTCATTTTTGTGGAAGAAAGTCCTCGTTACGTAACACCTGAGGATGCCGGCGAAATCATTGGTTGGGTCGAAGGTCCCAAGTGTGTTGGCGTGTTTGCTAATAAAAAACCGGGAGAAATTAATGCGATTGCCCTCGACAGTGGCATTCATTATGTGCAATTGCACGGAGATGAAACACCGGAAGATTGCTTTAATATCAACTTACCGGTCATCAAAGCTTTTCGGATTAAATCGGGGATGTCACAAAATGAAATCATCGAAATGATAAAGCCTTACAGAGATGTAGTGGATTTCTTTTTGTTTGATACTTGGCATGAATCTCAACTCGGAGGTACAGGCAAATCCTTTGATTGGAGTGTTTTGGACGGTTTGAACGAAGATTATCCATTTTTCTTGGCAGGAGGGATTAGTCCGGAAAACGCAAAAGAGGCTGTAATGGCTGCAAAGCCGTATGCTTTGGATGTATCGAGTAGTCTTGAGACTGAACCGGGCAAGAAAGATTTCGATCGCATCCAAGACCTGATGGATGAAATGCAAGACATTTGGGATATGATTGAGGATGGCGAAATCTGATTTATCCAAATTAATCAGTGGAATAAGAAAAACTCCTCAAGATTTTCTAATTCCGGCACTTAATGAAATTGCAAGTCCGATATAAACCACGCTTCCTAAAGTTATTTGATCGAAGGAAATCCCCAAATCAATCAAATAACCAAAGAGAAATGGGCTGATTGCCGTGCCGAAAATAAGAACAAACGACATCAAACTTCGGATTGCTCCGAGTGACCGTACTCCATAAATTTCTGCCCATAAAGCTGTTTTAATTCCGGATGCTAATCCTTCCCCCATCCCCAACATTAACATATAGAAAAAAGCCACCCACGGGTGAGCCGTGAACGAAATGGCGATTAACCCCAAAGCTGATGGGAGCAACATATATGGGAAAAGCTTTTTTGCAGAAAAACGGTCAATTAGCGGTCCTCCGATGAGTGAAAAAAGTGTTCTACCGGTAGCAAACATGATAAAAGAAGTGGCAATCAACTCGATCGTCCATCCTTTATACTCAGCCAAGGAAACCTGGAAAAGGAATAATCCGGTAAGCAAAAACGGGCTCGCGATAAACAAGGGCAGTATTTTGTAGAATCGCGGATCTCTGATAACCAACCTGCGCGTCCACCGGATTTCATCTTCCGAAAGGGTTGACATTCCATCTGCGGTTTGAATTTCTTTTGGATCAGCGGGGATGTTACTCAAAAGCCATAAAACGATGGGGAGCATGATACATAGTATCAACAAGGCAACTACGACCCAACTCAACCGCCACCCGATGCTTGCGATCACTATAGCTCCGACTAAAGGTAGAAATGCTTCCCCAATCGGATATCCAAGATTGGCGATACTCAGTGCCTTGCCTCGATTTAGCACAAAATACCGCGCCATGACCGTATGCGTGGTGTGTGTCAATAATCCCTGAAATCCCAACCGAAGAAAATACAATCCCACAAATAGAATGGGGATAATCCAAGCAGAGAATAACAGCGTGATACCTATTAGTAAGATGGAAATGTTGAGCAGTACATACTTTTTGAGAAGCATGTGATCAATCCACTTACCAATCCAAATGAGTGACAAAGCACTCAGGACGGTCGCGCCGGAATAAAGTAATCCAAAAGTGGAGTTTGAAAGGTTAAACTCTTCATTGAAAGAGGGGACGAACAACGAGACGAAAAAGGTCTGACCAAAGCTTGAAAAAAAGGTGCAAATTAGCCCAAAAGTGGATAAATAGGGATATAACCGAACAAATTCGGGATACGAGAGTATTTTATTCAAAGACAGAAAGTTAGACTAAATACGATTTCCCCAAGAATCACTTTTTACTTAAAAATGACATCACCGGGCGTTCAACAAATGGAAAGATACGGCTAAACGCTTTTAAAACTTTCAGTTTTACCGTCGGAACCCAATGAACTTTCTTTTGGCTGTTTACTGCCTTCCATGCATGAGAGGCAATTAAATGCGTGCTTAGATTTGCTCCAAATTTATCTAAGGTCCCGGCTTTATTTTGTTGTGATGAAATCATATTCGTATTCACATACAGCGGCATGATGTCGGTCACGTGAATCCCGGAACGCTCCAATTCGATATTCAACGCCTCGGTAAGTCCACGAACTGCGAATTTTGAAGCAGAGTACACCGCTAAATCAGGCACCCCATACATTGCTGAAGCCGATGACATACTCAAAATACATGCACCGGGCGTATTCTTTAAAAGGGGAAGCGCGCTGTAAATACCAATAACGATACCTTCAACATTAATTCGAAGCGTAAGCAGTTGCTCTTTGAGGGGAACTTCATCTAAAGAACCCATCCGCATGATTCCGGCACAATTAAAAAGTGCATTCATTTTGCCATCCGTAAACCCGGAAAAATGTTTCACCGCTTTCTCATACTGCTCAGGGCTGGAAACATCCAACACACCATAGCACGAACAATCCGCACCAATTTGTTCAGACAACAACTTTACACCAGCCTCATTCATATCATATAACCCAACAAACCAGCCATTCTTAGCAAACAAAAGCGCAGTCTCACGCCCAATCCCAGACGCTGCTCCGGTAATAAAAATACTTTTTTGTAATGTCCCCATCGCTACTCCAATCCTTGTGTTAACAGTGTTAAGTAAGATACTCCGTTTTGAAGTTAAAAGGAAATAGGGTAGGAGATTTTGTTTAGGGTGATATGAATAGGTAGCTTTGGTTTTTGGGTCTTACCCTGAAATAGATTGACACAAATTAAGAAGTCAATTGATGAGCAAAAAAACATAGAAGCCTCATCATCACTGGTTCGACGCCATGCCGGAATCGCATGATTGCAAATAGGGAAAACTCAAGCCCGGCATTCCGCTACTAATGGCAGGGGTGTTCTATTCAATGGTAAATTGCTTTAATAGGTCATTCCGGAAAGCCCGCTATAATCTTAGTTATTAAGCAGAATGCTTTTGGCTTATCCGGAATCCGGTTGTTTGTAAAACAAAGTACGCAAGAAAGGAAATGATATGGAAGTTTTGTTCGAACTCATTGCTAATTCAAGCAACCAGGTCCCGGATAAACCACCGGCTATTTCCATGGTATAAACATCCCAATGGGGATGACCTATTAACGAGTTACGAGTCTGTCATATCCCTCAAATAAATTAAGCGTAAGCGCAGATATTAATTTCTCAGGGTGACGATGTGGAGTTAGTTTGGAGAGGAAAAACAAAACGAAAACCGTATTTAGGCACTTACAAAAAAAACCTGCAACATGAAACCCGAAACCCGCAACAGGTTTTCCGGAAGGCGATTCACTGACTAGCATGGGGCAACGTCCCACGCGGAGTGTAAACATCCTCATAATCCATTATAGCTTCTAAATCAATATCTCAAAACTCCATCCCTTAAAAATCTTTTCTTGTAATGCCTTTGAATTGAAGTATGAAATCTGAGCCGAAATAGGAGGATGGCGTATGAAAGCCCGGCTTTTGGGGTGTTTCGATAATTCTCTTGGCACATTCGAGAGCAGTAGCGGCAGTGATATCGTATCCATCCGGGCCGGTGAGTATTGATTTAGCGATATCGTTTTGCTGATTTTCTGCTATGGCGATTATTTTTGTGACACTTCTTGCCCTGCTTGTATCGCTTGGTCCCTCTTTTCCTGATTTAATCTTTTTCCTCAAAAAGTTCTTTACAAACTCGAATCTATAGATGAATGAAATAAAGCGATTGATTTTCAACATTTTCATCGCACTCTTGGGCAATCCCATAAAGACTTCAATATCCGGAATTTGCGTACTGTGATAGGCTGTAGAAACATCCCCCCAAGGAATTGTAACGCATTCCTTGATTTCGCCGTCAAAATCAAACTTTTTAATTTTGTACACAGGTGGCACGACTTTGATTTTTCCATTTTGGCGTACAGCTCCGCCTTTATCCAAATTCTCAGCCATAGTAAGGGCAGTCCCTTTTGAAACACCACCTTTGCTGTAAATGGCAAGGGTGAGCTTTGTAGCATCGGGGAGAAGCTTCTTGACATGCGCAGCCATACAATCGGAGGGGACAACATCAAAACCAACTCCGGGTATCGCGCAAATACCCGCTTTTTTGAAAGCCTCATCGCGCTGTGCACAGAGTTCAAAGATCATGATTTCACCGGTGATATCGAGATAGTGCGTTTTGGTTTGGATACAGGCGTCAATCATCGGTTCGGCAGTGTACATGAAAGGACCGGCACAGTGCAGTACGACTTTAAATGGAGCAATGTGTTGAGCTATAGTAGCAACATCCGTCAAGTCAAATGATATATATTCAAATCCGAAGGCATCCCCGATGGCTTTTGTTTTTTCGGGATCACGTCCTGCCACTACCGGTGAAATATTTTGTTCTTTGCAAAGATTCAATATTAGCTTGCCGGTATAACCATAAGCACCGTAAATGAGTAGATTTTTCGTTTTGGATGGGTTCATAAATAAAGATTCTGAATCAAAAATGACGTATTTTAGGAAGATAATCACCAATTAACCTGAATATATGACATTTACGAAGAGAAAAATCCTTTTTATCATTGCAGCATTCATTTTAGGTGTATTAGCCTTAGCTTCATCCGTTGGTGTGTTTACTGCTGATCCGGGCTATGTTGTGGTTCCGCACGGAAATCATAATCACTACGTACCACATGATCGTGATCCTAATGTTCCATTACACTCTTTTCCTCAACGACCACCAAGACCCGGTGAAATTATAACCCCTGATGGACGCATCATTCGTGACACTACCGTTGTTGCGCCGGGCAGACCTAATTGAGTGTATCACCTCGAATCATATCCCATAAATCCCTAAAAGAACTCCCTTCACGTTCACGGTCAATCCGTAATTGAACGCGTTCTACGTTAAAGTCCGATCGTTCTTCATTAAATATGAGATAATAGGAAAACGCATAGGGCGAATCATTTTCGCGGAACTCAGCCACACGTCCGAATCGCAGGTCGCTGAATAGAAATCCGTCCTCAATTTCTTCAATTTTGAAGAAATTATTGCTTACCCATTTAAGACGCTGAACCGAATTAAAGCTCTTGTAAGGGTAGATTAATTCATGATTCCCATCAATAAAATGGAATTGAATGGTTCGATTTCCATCTACGGTAGAGTAGTATGCTACGGAATAGGTGCCATCCCCACGATCAAAAATTCCTCTCCAAAGTAGATTGTTAAACAGGGTTGGTTTTATTTCATGATTTACGAATTCAATATTTTGGCGCTGTGTTTCAGCAGTAAAGCGAGATTCAACTGCGATTTTGTTGAATACGGTAAAAAGCAAATAGGCGCATGAGAGGCTCAAGCCGATATAGTTTATCCATGCTCTTTTGGAACTTTCCTTTGAGCCAAATACTAGCCATACCACACTTATTAAAAGTGGTAATGTAAAGATTGGATCAACTACAGAAATGGTACTCAAAGAAACGGCTTTGTCAGAAAATGGGAGAAATAGCTGCGTTCCATACGACGTAAAACTATCAAGTAATGTATGCGTTATTTGAGTTAAAAAGGCGAGGAAAGTCCATTCACGCCAACTTGGGCCGCCTCGATTGAACAATCGCATGAGCCAACCATACACCGGACTTAAGAGTAAGATCAACAGTATGGAGTGCGTCCATCCCCGATGAAAAATCATTTTATCTAAATCACTCATAAAGGCACCAATGAGCACATCTACATCAGGTGCGGTTGCAACTAAAGCCCCCCAAAACATGGCTTTTTTACCAATTTTCTTGCCCATTGTGGCTTCGCCAATTGCAGCACCTAAGAGGATATGTGTTAAAGAGTCCAAATCAGTCGAGAATTTAGTATTTTAGGGATGTTGGTGCTATCAATGTAACGCCACACCTTTTGGGGATCGAGATTCATCTGAAACGTTCTTTGAAGCAAATGAATTTCAAGATTTAAACTATTACAAAATAAGTAACATTCACAAAAACATCGCTAAATCATGGCATCATTCGACGCAGTAAATGAAATTGATATTCAGGAAGTAGATAACGCAGTTAATAATACCATTAAAGAAATTCAAAACCGTTACGATTTTAAAGGGTTTAGTACCGAAGTTGAATTTAACAGAAAGACAAAGGGGATTTCTGTAACAACAGCCGACTCTATGAAAATTAAGGCTGTTCGTGAGATGCTCGTAACGAATTTCATTAAAAGGGGATTAAGTCCGAAATCATTAGAATTCAACGATCCTGAGGGTACATCACATGGTGGACTAAAAATGACCGTAGCGATAAGAGAGGGAATCGATAAAGAGAATGCGAAGAAAATTGTCAAGCTCATTAAAGATTCGAAACTCAAAGTACAGGCATCCATCCACGATGATAAAGTGCGCGTAAATGGTAAGAAAATTGATGATCTTCAGGAAGTAATCAGCTTACTGAGAGGGGCAGACCTTGAAGTTCCTCTTCAGTTTATAAATATGAAAAGCTGATTAACTCGGATTATTCACCAAAAAATTTTCTTGTTAGCAAGGCGAAGGTGGAAAATCAGCGGAAGGGTACCTGAGTACCCTGAGCACGATTTTTCGACTTCAACGCGGCTAACGTGGAAATTTTGTAGCTTTATAACTACACCCAAATCTGAGCGAGTACAGTAATTATCTATATCCTTATTAAACAACTACTAATGATTTAATTGTCATGCTTCGTGAATTATTCGAGTTAAAAGCCGGTATCTAACCAATCTGAGATATCAGAATCTTTCTTTTCACGGGATGGAGCAGTTTTTTCTGTTTCATCCTGTTTCTTTTTCTTCAAGTAGTTTGGTTCAGCCCATTCAACAAGGTCAAGAATTACATGTTCTTCAAAATCTCTTGCTAAAAAAGAGGCTCCGGTATCTGATGAAGCAATATTTATAGTTCCACTTTTTAGATTTTTTCTGCGTTGAAACCAATTATCCCAAGCACTTGCCGCCTGAATTCGGTGCCTTAAAATGATAGCCGTGGTTAGAGCAAGGTTTCTGTATCGGATGATAACAGCATCATCGTTTATTGTTAGTGCAGCGGCCTTAAAACGCATGTAGCCAAGTAACGCACCAAGTGGCAATAGTCCGGTGACAAACCAACCAATGTTCGCAAAGTAATGAACGATGATACCAACAAAGATAATTGGAATCATAGTACGTATCATATATCTGCGTAATGCCCTTACCGGTGGACGCTCTTTTTTGCCCATTTGATCGTATTGAGGTACCACACTTCGTATGAAATCCCACGCTTCCGATTTTGCAATAAGTGGAAATAATACAGTCGATTTTCCACTCTGCTCCCCGAAACCGGCGCTGTCAACATAGAGTGCGCAATATCCAAAAGGCTGACGCAATACACCTTCCTGAATTCTGATCGCCTGAATTCTACTATAGGGGATCGTAATTTGTTTTTTCTCGAATAGCCCTCGATTTATTAAAATTTGCTTTGAAGTCTTACTGATTTTGAAATTTGCATATGCAAGAACCGTCCCGAAAATGGATAGCAACCAAGAAATAAAAATAATTGCAGCAATAAGTACTATTATAAATGTGATGTCGGATTTGAAGAAATTTTCAACATAGTTAATAACAGTATCATCATCAATATATTGAATTTGCGCCATTATGGTTCCGATGATAGACAGTGCCACACCAAAACTTCCTGCGGTAGTACCGGCAATCAGTAGGTGCTTGAAAGTTAAAGCACGAACGACTTCAATTTCAGGTTCTTGGCGGGTAATGGGTTCATCAGAGGATTCCGTTAACGGTTCGGAATCGGATTTACTCATGATATCTTTAATCCACTGAGCCTCTTCTTTTGTCAACGCATTAATTGTGGCACCCGGAGTGCTTCCCCCAGCCGTTTGTACATTCAAGCTAACAAGTCCAAACATTCGTTGGAGCACTCCTGAACTGATATTGATAACCTGTATTCTATGCTTGGGGATGTAGCTCTTCTTTCTTACAAGCAAACCAAATTCAATTCTTAACTCATTATCTTCAACACGGTAAGTATAACGCCACCAAGAAACCACACTCCCAATTAAGAGGAGGGAAAAAAAGATGCTTAAATAATACGGATTTGTGAAAATACTACCCCCACCGCCGCCGCCGCCGATAAAAAATACAATAACGATAGGCACCAAAAGTTCTCTGAGTGACTTTAAAACATTGGTGATCGCTGCTACCGGGTGCTGACGCTTATACTCAGACATCCTGATCGGCTTCCCTTGCTAAAGTTGAAATTTTGTTTCGCACTTCATCAGCGATTTCATCATTTAAAGCCGGAATTTCATGTGTTGTGGCTGCCGTAGTTATGGTAACTGAAGAGAGATTGAACGACTTATAAATCGGGCCTTGTCGTGTATCCACATGCTGAATACGATTTACAGGGATAAGTGTCCTCGTGATGATAAAAATCCCGTATTTAATATAAATCTCATGCTCGCTGATTTCATATCTCCATCTTTTCCATCTTATGTATGGAATCACTGATGCCTGTAAAATGGTATTTAGAATGACAAGTGCCGCTAACGAAGCTGTTCCCCATTTTGGAACACCACCGCCTAAGGCAATAAATCCATATACTATGGGCAGAAACCACCAAAAAAGGGAGGATATTCCCCCTGAGATGCGCCATGCAGGTACGGCGTTAGGGTCAATTTCTTTTTCAGGATCAGGTCTCATTAAAAAAATCTCTTAATATTTAAATTTGAGCCAAAAATACGGCAGATCGATGCAAAATCATAAGTAACATATAAATAAAAAGCTGCGTTTTGATTGTAAATCAGGTTGACATTTGAAACGTTCGGGTTTAAATTCATACCATGAAAAAATATTCAGCACATAATTCACATTGGTGGCATCAAACGACAAGCGTGGTTTGATGAATCATTGTGATTTTGTGTTTCATGTGACCCGCTTCATTGTTGTGACAGCGGGTTTTGTTTTTTAATTCAATTCTGAAATGACCTTAGAGGCGTTTAAAAAATTAGCTAAAACCTACACTGCGATTCCTGTGTACAGGTTGAGTTTAGCAGATACTTTAACTCCCGTTTCTGTGTTTTTAAGCATCAGAGAAGGGGCACAGTATCCTTTTCTTTTGGAATCAGTAGAGGGAGGCGAGCAACTCGCCCGATATTCTTTTATTGGTCGGAATCCGTATCAGGTACTTTCGTTTGAAGGGGGTATCACCTCACTTTCCACTCAGAACGACACAAAAACGATAGAAGGGGGATATTATGATGCCCTTAAATCGCTTTTAGGCAACCATAGAGAACCCCGTTTGCCGGATATGCCGCGGCTAACCGGAGGTGCAGTTGGATTCTCAGCGTATGATACGATTCGTCAGACCGAATACCTCCCTAATGTCCCTAAAGATGATTTGAATATTCCGGATGCCGTTTGGGCATTCTATGATGAGATCTTTGCTTTCGATCATGTGAAGCATCGTATCGTTCTTATCAAAACGGTGTTTACGGAAGGGTTGAATGAAACCGAGCTCGAAGCAGCTTTTGACAATGCTCAATTAGCACTCAATAAGATGCAATATCAACTCACCGCACCGTTTAAAAAAGCCGGATCATTTAGTTTGGGGATGGAAGGAGTGAGTAGCAACATCCCCAAAGAGCAATTTTCCAACATGGTGGAGAAAGCAAAGCGCTACATTTACGAGGGGGATATTTTCCAGGTTGTACTTTCACAACGATTTAAGAATCAGTTTGAGGGCGATCATTTCATGCTGTATCGTGCGCTAAGGATGGTCAATCCCTCGCCATATCTTTTTTATCTTGATTTTGGGAAGTTTGCTTTGGTGGGTTCATCTCCGGAAGTTTTAGTCTCCGTTCAAGATAAGACCGCAAAAGTATTACCGATTGCAGGAACCCGAAAACGTGGACTCACTCAGGAAGAAGACCTTGCTTTAGAAAAAGAATTGGCTGCAGATCAAAAAGAACTTGCTGAGCATATTATGTTAGTTGATTTAGGTAGAAACGATCTTTCAAGGATTAGTAAACCGGGTACTGTTATACTTTCAAAAAATCAAATTATCGTACGCTACTCGCATGTGATGCATATAGTTAGTGAAGTTGTTGGAGAGGTAGCAGACGATGCCGATGCCGTTGATGCTCTCCGTCATTGTTTTCCTGCAGGTACGGTTAGTGGTGCTCCAAAAGTGAGAGCGATGGAGATTATAGACGAACTCGAACCGGTTAAACGTGGTCCGTATGCCGGTGCGGTAGGTTACTTCGATTTTTCAGGAAATATGGATACATGTATCGCTATCCGAACGATGGTAATCAAAGATAATCATATCTACATTCAGGCTGGAGCCGGTATTGTTGCCGATTCCATCCCGGAAAACGAGTATTTGGAAACAGTGAATAAGGCCAAAGCGTTAGTTGAAGCTTTGGGTATGGCACTAAATTTAGAATCTTAAATAGAAACAACGTTTTAGTTATATGTCAAAGAAAACAATTCTCTCAGGAATTACCCCCTCAGGTCGCCTTCATTTGGGGAATTTTTTTGGTGCCATGAAACAGCACCTCGATTTTATTGAAAAAGGGGATGCCTTTTATTTCATCGCAAATTATCATGCGTTAACCTCGCTAAGAGACGGGCAACTGCTCAAGCAATATACTTTAGATGTTGCTATCGACTATCTTTCTTTAGGCTTAGACCCTGAAAAGTGTACGTTTTTCGCTCAGAGTGATGTTCCGCAAGTCACCGAACTCGCTTGGATGCTTGGAACACTTTGTCCCGTCAGCTTAATGGAAAAAGGGGTAGCGTATAAGGATAAAGTAGCGCAAGGATTAGCACCCAATATCGGATTGTTTACCTATCCTATTCTTCAGGCGGCTGATATTTTAATTTACCATTCAGATATTGTTCCTGTTGGTGCGGATCAGAAGCAAAATCTTGAGTTTTCGCGTGATTTAGCAGTTAAATTTAATAATGCCTATGGCGAGAATCTGCTTGTATTACCCGAGCCCTACATAGTGGAAGACGTCGCCGTTGTTCCGGGAATTGATGGCAGAAAAATGAGTAAATCGTACAATAATCATATTTTTATTTTTGATGAGGGAAGCGTCCTGAAAAAGAAAGTGATGTCGATTTTAACTGATGCGACTGCCTTGGAAGACCCAAAAGATCCAAAATCATGCAATGTGTTTGCGATGATTAAGCTATTTGCATCCCCGGAAAAAAGACAAGAAATCGAACAAGCTTACCTTGCCGGTGGGTACGGTTATGGTCACGCAAAAAAGGAATTGTTGGGTATGATTAGCCGTTATTTTGAAGAGGCAAGAGAAAAGCGCCGTGAATTTGAAAAACAACCCGATTTGGTCTGGGATATCCTCAAAGAAGGAGGAAGAAAAGCCAGAGAACGTGCGGAATCGGTCATGGAACCGGTTAGAGCCGCTGCCGGAATTGTGAAAACCCATTGAAATTAAGCTATGATTCTGATTATCGATAATTACGACTCCTTTACTTACAATTTGGTGCATTTAGTCGCAGGACACACTTCCGATTACAAAGTAATTCGGAATGATGCTCTTTCAATTGAAGAGGTTAAAGCACTGAAACCATCCAAGATTTTAATATCCCCAGGACCTGGAAGACCGGAGGATGCAGGGCTAACCGAGCCTATTATTCGGGAATTGGGACAAAATACGCCTATCTTTGGTGTATGTTTGGGATATCAGGCAATTGGTCAGGTGTATGGTGCTCAAGTGGTTCATGCACCAAGCTTGATGCACGGAAAGACCTCCCAAATTCTTCATTACGAAAAGGGGATATTCTCTGGAGTTGAGCAGAATTTTACCGCCACCCGTTATCACTCGTTGGTTTTGGAGCCGTCATCCATCCCCGAAACGCTCGAAATTACTTGTAAAACGGCGGATGATGTGATTATGGGTGTACGTCACAAAGAGTTTCCGGTTGAGGGAATCCAATTTCATCCGGAAAGCATCCTCACAACAGAAGGACCCAAACTGATTAAAAATTGGATTGAGTCCTAAGCGCTAAAAACGCATTCACCGGCGACGTATGTAGCTTTTACACAGCGCGAATCACCCATCATCATCAGGATAAAGAGCAGATCGATTAAAGTCTCTGCTCGCTCCATGCGTAGTTTCATAAGGGGGGTAGCTTTTGGGTCGAGTACCATAAAATCAGCATAATATCCTTCTTTTAGTGTTCCGGCTTCATGATGGATAGACAACGCTCTTGCTCCACCTAAGGTAGCATAATAAAATGCCTGAACCGGATTTAACGGTTGATTATTCAACTGGGCCACTTTATAAGCTTCGTTCAGATTTAGAAGTACAGAAAATGAATTTCCCCCGCCAACATCCGTCCCGATTCCGGTTTTGATGTCATGTGCTCTGATTTTATCCAAATCCACCAACCCACTTCCCAAAAACAGATTAGAACAGGGGCAAAATGCGATGGCGGAGTCGCGTTCCTTCATTACTTTAAACTCTTCATCGGTTAAGTGAACGCAATGTGCAAAAATGCTTTTGCTTCCGGCTAAGCCGTTCGCATCATACACATCCAAATAGCCCTTGTTTTCAGGAAAAAGATGCTTAACAGTTTCAATTTCTTTGAGATTTTCAGATAAATGCGTCTGCATGTAAATGTCGGGATACTCTTCCAACAGTTTTCCGGCAACTTGAAGCTGTTCTTTACTCGAAGTAATGGCAAAACGAGGCGTTACGGCATATTTTAAGCGACCTTTACCATGCCACTGCTCGATTAACTCTTTCGACTCATGATAGGCACGTTCAGGAGTGTCGCACAAATAATCAGGTGCGTTTCTATCCATGAGGGTTTTACCGGTAATCAGGCACATCCCATATTTTTGAGCCTCTGAAAAAAGTGCATGAGCTGATTGGGGATGAACCGTGCTAAAAACAAGAGCAGTTGTGGTTCCATTTCTAAAAAGCTCTTTGATGAATTCTTTTGCCATTTTGGATGCATATTCCCGATTCTCATATTTCTTTTCCTCAGGAAAAGCATATTTCTGAAGCCATTCCAATAACTGTTCACCGTAAGAGGCAATCATTCCGATTTGCGGATAATGAATATGTGTATCGATGAATCCCGCCAAAATCAGGCAACCGGAATAATCTGTATGGGCTGTTATCGATACGTTTGGTGCCTCTTCTTTTGAGCCTGCAAAAACGACACGATCTTCATTTGTAATCAGCACACCATCAGGAAAATAGCTGAAAGCATCGGGATCTATATCCGTTCCCGGATCAGAATGATATACTAAAACATTGCCAGAGTAAAGGTTCATAAGACAAAAATAAACAATAATATATGAGATAACTAAAGGGTAGTCGTTTCTCTGAAAATAATTAAAATATCTACTAAATGATATTGCAGATATAATTTGTTTTGAAACTTAATTTTTTGAGGCATCGTAAAAGCCCTTTAAGCAGTAGCATTCCAAATCGCTATCTGACAATAACTTGCGGATGCAAGATTCCTTTAATCTTCTGATTTCTAAAACCCACATTTCCCTTTAGTTAAACCTTAGAATCGTATCAATCATGAAAAAACTGTTGAAGATATTTGCCATTTTCCTTGTTCTTGTTGCCGTAGTAGCCGTAGCCGGCAGCCAATTTGGATTATTTGACCGTGGCCCATCAACTAAAGATGTTCAGACCCAGGTTTCTGAGCTTAGAACAATTACACAATTAGTTTCGGCTTCAGGAAGAATTCAGCCGGAGGTTCAGGTAATCATTCGTCCGGATGTTTCTGGTGAAATTATTGAGTTGAATGTGAAAGAGGGAGATTTTGTACGCGAGGGGGACCTTCTATTAAGAATTAGACCTGATTTATTCCAAGCTCAAATCGATAACCTAAATGCTACATTGCTTTCCCAAATGGCTCGTATGGAGCAAGCTCGTGCTACAAAGTTACAGGCGGAAGTAGAGTATCTTAAAAACAAAGAGTTATTTGAAAGAAATGTGATTTCACAATTAGTGTATTTACAGTCTAAAAATAATTACGAAGCTCAAAAAGCTAATTTTAGAGCGTCTGAATTTCAAATTGAAAGTGCGCGCGCACAATTGAGAAGAGCTGAGGAAGAATTAAGACAAACAGTAATTCGCTCTCCCAAAGATGGTACCATTACACGTTTAGCAGTAGAACGTGGAGAGCGTGTTTTAGGGCAAGCGCAAATGACCGGAACCGAAATGATGCGTATTGCTCGCCTCGAGCAGATGGAAATATTGGTAGATGTAAATGAAAATGACATAGTAAACGTAAGCTTGGCTGATACTGCACTCATTCAAGTTGATGCATACCCCGGCAGATCATTTAAAGGGATGGTTACTGAAATAGCAAACTCTGCGGATATTACCGGAACAGGCTCGGCTGAGCAAGTGACCAATTACAAAGTAAAGATTAGAATTTTAACTCCTCATAATCTAAATTCAGGAAGTGATTCCTTTCGTTTAGCATCATCAGCTGAAGTTGGTGATCAGGAATCGGTCATGTTCAGACCCGGAATGTCAGGTACGGTTGATATACAAACAAGAACTGTCCGCGATGCCGTATCTGTGCCCATACAAGCCGTTACAGTTAGAGATTTTGCTAAAGATAATGCATCTGAATCGGATACTACGCTCGTTACCGACAGAAACAGGCATAAAGAGGACTTTAGAAGAGTTGTTTTTGTGAATGAGGATGGGGTTGCAAAGCGCCGCGAAGTGACGACAGGAATTAGCGATAATAATTTCATACAGATAGTAACAGGTCTTGAAGCAGGAGCGGAAGTTATTACAGGCAGTTTCAGAATCCTCTCCAGAGAATTAAATGACGGTGATTTGATAACTGTTAAAAATTAATCCGTAGTCAGGTTTATATGTATCGCTTTTACATAAGCTTAGTTGAAGGATTTCGCATTGCAATCACGGCTTTATGGGCAAATAAAGTTAGAGCGATGCTTACAACCACCTGTATAGTTATAGGCATTGTTTCTGTCACAACCATGAATACTGTTACAAATGGTGTTGACCGTGCCTTTGAAGACAGCATGGATATGCTTGGCAGAAACGTTGTCTATGTTGAAAAATGGCCATGGGGATTTGGAGGAGAGTACAAGTGGTGGGAGTATCGTAATCGAAGAGAACTTCAACAATCTTATGCCCCTGAGCTTCGCAGATTGGTTCCACGAGCGGTAAATGTTGGAACTATGGCGTATGCATCTTCAACTATACGATTCGGTGAGAGAGCTGCTGAACGAATTGTAGTTTTAGGAGGATCTTCAACATATTTTGATATTTCCGGAGTTACCATAGAACATGGTCGAGCATTTTCTGAGGAGGAAGAGCATCGTGGGGCTCGGGTTGTTGTTTTAGGTCATAGTGTCGCAGAAAGTTTATTTGGGGATGGAGACGGTATAGGAAAAGAAGTGCGTATTCGAGGTCAACGGTTTATCGTAATTGGAGTGATTGAGAAGCGTGGTAGATTCCTTGGCATGGAAGATCTCGATACGATGATGATGATGCCGATTAGTGCTTTTGGACCAATTTTCGGTTTAAGAAATGGGGTACGACTTGCGGTTCAATTTGCAAATGATATAGAAGCTGTTGAAGGTGAATATGAGGTTATTGGAGCAATGCGCCAAATTCGAGGCCTTGACCCCATGGATGCTGATGATTTCTCAATAAATAAAGCAGCCCTATTTGAACAACAATTTAAAGGGATGAAAACGGCAATTTATGGCATAGGAATCTTCCTCACGGGTTTAGCCTTGTTTGTAGGTGGTATAGGTGTAATGAATATTATGTTTGTTTCTGTGAAAGAGCGAACAAGGGAAATCGGTATCCGCAAAGCCATTGGTGCTAAATCATGGGAGATATTACTCCAATTCCTTGTTGAATCTATCATTATTTGTTTGTTAGGGGGCTTAATTGGCATGCTTTTATCTATTGGTGTTACTCATCTGATGAATCAAATATTTGTGGCATACCTTGATTGGGGAACTGTGGTAAATGCCATCCTAATCTGCGCATTTATTGGAATACTGTTTGGTTACTTACCATCTAGTAGAGCTGCAAAGTCCACTCCAATTGAATCTTTACGATACGAGTAAGCATTATGAATATCATTGAAGTTTTTAAACAAGCCTTTGAATCTATCCGAGCAAACAAGCTTAGGTCTTATCTGACCTTGCTTGCCATTTCTGTGGGTGTATTTGCCATTATGAGCGCAAATACAGCTGTTTTAGTGTTAGATACATATTTTAAAGATACTTTAAATCTAATGGGTGGAGACGTTGTTGTTGTTACAAGAACGCCTACAATCTCAATGGGACCAACAGATTGGGAGCGATTCAGGAACAGACAGAACATCACGATTGAGCAAATGCAACGGCTTGAGGAAGTGCTACCTCAGTCAAGAGGAGTAGGACCTTCGCGAAATTATCGTACAACTCGGGTGTCGTCTGGGGAACGAGAAACAGAACCTAACGTTAGTATTAGTGGTGGAAATGAACACTTTCTTCAAAATAATGCATTTAACCTTGAGGATGGAAGAAATTTTCTCCCAGAAGATGTTGAATTCGCTCGTGCAGTTGCCATTTTGGGAGCTGATGTAGTAACGGCACTATTTCCTAATGAAAACCCACTTGGTAAAATCATCAGAGTAGAAGGACGACCTTATACCGTCATTGGTATTGCTGAAGCCAAAGGGAATGTATTTGGTTCACCATTAGATCGCTTTATTGTTATTCCCTATACCCATCTTGCGATGGTTTATGGAAGAAATCTAAATATTGCCATTCAAGCTCGCGCCGGTTCAGTGGAACAAGTTGCCGCCGTAATTGACGAGCTAACGGGAATTTTGAGAGCCATCCGTAAAGTAAATCCCGGCGACCCAAACGACTTTGAGATCACCACGAATGAATCCCTCGGAAATATATTCAACTCATTTACAGCAATGCTTTATTTGATTGGATTTGTAATAGGGGGAATTGTATTACTTGGTGCAGGAATTGGGGTAATGAATATCATGTTAGTTTCCGTTACTGAGCGCACAAAAGAAATCGGAATCCGCAAAGCCATTGGAGCTTCATCAAAAGCGATTGTTTCTCAGTTCTTACTTGAATGTATTGCGATTTGCCAAATAGGAGGGATTATTGGTATTCTGATGGGAGTATTACTTGGTAATGCAGCTGCACTGTGGCTTGGTTCTGCTATCGTAATCCCTTGGTCATCAGCATTTGTTGGAATTTTAGGGATAACCTTCATCGGTGTACTTTTCGGCGTGTATCCCGCCTTCAAAGCTGCAAGACTTGATCCGATTGAGTCGTTGAGGTATGAGTAGGGCAAAAAAAAGCCCTGCGATTTTCATTACAGGGCTTTTAATTTATTTTTAAGAACGGAAACTAACTTGAACTTTTTTCTGTATTCTCTTCTGTTTCTTTTGAGCTTTCAGATGATGAAACCGATGAACTATCCGGCTCTTTCCATTCGAATGCCAGACCATCGCGGCTTGGGTTCATTTTGATTTTGATTGTTGAACCTTCAGGCTTGTTTGAGGCCAATATTTCTTCAGCTAGTGGATCTTCCACGTACTTTTGAATCGCACGCTTGAGTGGTCGGGCACCATATTTCGGATCGAAGCCTTTATCAGCAAGAAACTCTTTAGCTCCTTTTGATAAATCAATGGAGTAGGAAAGGTCTCGGATTCGCTTGAATAGAATATCAGCAAGATTATCAATGATTTTGTGGATGTCTTCTTTTTCGAGTGGCTTAAACACGATTACATCATCAACGCGGTTTAAGAATTCCGGATTGAATACCTTGCGGAGTGCATCCTGAATCACTGATTTCATCTTTGCGTAATCAAATGCCGTTTCAGCCGGATTAAATCCGATGCCTCTACCTAGATTCTTGATATCACGTGCTCCAATGTTTGAAGTCATGATGATAATGGTGTTTCTGAAATCTACTTTATGGCCGAGGGAGTCGGTTAGGATTCCATCATCCAAAACTTGAAGCAGGAGGTTGAATACATCCGGGTGTGCTTTTTCGATTTCATCCAAAAGTACCACGGAGTAAGGCTTACGACGGACTTTCTCTGTTAAGATTCCGCCTTCTTCATAGCCCACATATCCCGGAGGAGCACCAACAAGACGCGAAACAGAGAACTTCTCCATGTACTCAGACATATCAATACGAATTAGCGCATCATCAACATCAAAAAGATACTTTGAAAGTACTTTTGCCAGCTCTGTTTTTCCAACTCCCGTAGGACCTAAGAAAATAAACGAACCAATTGGTCTGGAAGGATCTTTGAGTCCGGCACGTGTACGCTGAATAGCTTTAGATAGCTTTACAATGGCCTCATCCTGACCAATTACTTTACCACTAAGTTCATTACCCATTTTCAGGAGTTTTTGTCCTTCACTTTGAGCAATTTTACTCACTGGAATGCCGGTCATCATACCGATAACTTTTGCTATGTCTTCCTCAGTGACATCAAAGACTATTTTCTCAGACTCTTTTTCCCATTCGAGCTGTGATTGCTCTAATTGTTCTGTGAGTTTTTTCTCGGTATCTCTGAGTCGGGCGGCTTCTTCAAAGCGTTGCTTCTTAACCATCAGGTTTTTTTCTTCCGAGGTCTTCTCAATTAGCTCTTCTAAGTCAATGATATGTTTAGGTACGGTGATGTTAGCTAAGTGAACACGAGCACCAGCCTCGTCGAGAGCGTCAATGGCCTTATCCGGTAAAAAACGATCTGTCACGTATCTGTCTGTAAGTTTGACGCAAGCTTTGATTGCTTCGGCTGAATATCTCACACTATGGTGTTTTTCGTATTTTGCCTTGATTTGATTTAGGATGATTTCCGTTTCTTCTGCAGAGGTAGGATCTACCATAATCTTCTGGAAACGTCGCTCTAACGCACCATCTTTTTCAATGTACTGACGATATTCGTTTAGGGTAGTAGCACCGATAGCTTGAATCTCGCCACGAGCAAGCGCCGGTTTTAACATATTGGAGGCATCTAAAGAGCCTGAAGCACCCCCGGCACCTACAATGGTGTGAAGCTCATCAATAAAAAGTATCACATTTGTAACTTTTTCGAGCTCGGTCATGACCGCTTTCATACGTTCTTCAAATTGACCGCGGTATTTAGTGCCTGCCACAAGTGCCGCTAAATCGAGAGCTACAACGCGTTTGTCGTATAGAACTCGAGAAACTTTGCGTTCAAAAATTCGAATAGCCAAGCCTTCAGCAATAGCCGTTTTACCAACGCCGGGCTCACCAATGAGCACAGGATTATTTTTTTTGCGTCTGCTTAAAACCTGAGCCACGCGCTCAATTTCTTTTTCGCGACCAACAATTGGATCTAGTTTACCTTCTTCGGCCAATTTGGTTAAATCCCGGCCAAAATTATCGAGTACTGGTGTTTTCGTTTTTTCCATTTTCTTATCCCGACTGCTGCCGGATGATGGTTTATAACTTTCAGTGGGTGGGGTATCGGATGAGGTTACAGCAGGTGCGCCTGTTAAATCATCTCTGGTTTTACCTGATATAATCAGATCAAGCTCTTCGCGAACCAAATCATAGGTAACGTTGAATTGCTGAAGAATCTGAGCAGCAATATTTTCATCATCGCGAAGAAGGGAGAGTAACAAATGTTCTGTGCCAATAGTATCTGATTTGTACAGTTTGGCTTCAAGATAGGTTATTCGAAGTACTTTTTCTGCTTGTTTAGTAAGGGGGATATTACCCACAGTTACAGCTCCGCCGGTGCCTCGAACGGTATCCTCAATAGTCTTCTTGAGTTTGAAAAGCTCACAATTTAGATTTTTGAGGATTTTTACCGCTATGCCGTCGCCAAGCCGTATGATTCCGAGGATAAGATGTTCTGTACCTATATAATCGTGACCAAGTCTGAGCGCTTCCTCACGACTAAATTGTATCACATCTCGAACTCTGTTTGAAAAATTGCCCTCCATAGGAGTCTGTTAGAAGTTTTGAATGTATAATTGATGAATCCTTGTTAACGAACGACTCATAGCAAAAGTTCGTATAGGTTCAATGTAGTACAGTGAATTTCTAAAATCAAGTAGATTAAACCTTTTTGAATAAAACAAAGTGAAATAATGTAGTCAAAGTTTTTTTTCAAGAAATAGGAGTGAAAAAAATAAAAAAAGAACAAGAAAATCTTGACTTCGTGACAATTCAATACTTATCTTTGAGGCCTGCTGAAAAAGAGTATTCCTCGGTAGCTCAATGGCAGAGCATGCGGCTGTTAACCGCAGGGTTGTAGGTTCGAGTCCTACCCGGGGAGCAAAAAGGTTGTACACCATGTGTGCAACCTTTTTTTGTTTTAGTTAAGTCGCAGTACAAAGACCGCTTAATATATAACTTGTCGTATTTCAACATCCCGTTGTCTGATAAATCCATCGGTGTGTATTCGGTCTTCTAATCGGACTTCAAGTGGCCATCCTGAAATTGTATTTATAAAAAAGTGCTGTCTTTCAAATAATTCTGCGGTAACCGGTTCATTAATGCGGGCATTTACTGTATTCACAAATTCGATCACTCCGGTTTCTCGGTTATAAGAAATTGTCTCAAGTTCACCTTTAGATTCAGCCGGTTCTCCCCAAGGATTCAACTGCCATGTTTCGTATTCATAAACTTCCTTTAAATCTGCTAAAACTCCATGCATCCCAAATAAAAATGTCATGTCTCGGATTAGTAGAGTTTCAAAGGCATCTTTGTGATCCATATAATATTGGATGTAGTCGCGCACTTCATATCTTTCACTCCAATGTTCAGCCTGATCTAAAATATCAACGGCATTTCTGAATTGAGTCCAAAAGTAATCCATATTTGAGGTATGAGAAAATCCCACAAAAACATCTGTATGAATCACAATTCCATCCGCTAAAAGCCCAAACATATGGTCATCGAGTGTAGAATCGTTGAAAAGAGAAGCGTCACTATTCAATACTCTCCATAACAAAATATATCCCTCATTACCTCTACGGGCAGCTACCTCAACAAGTACAAATGTGTGATGTGTGCGTTCACTTGTAAGTTCGCCATTATCGGTTAAAGAGACATGCTCAGAAAACTCATATCTCATGATTTCCCCTGCACGCCAGTTTGCCCTAATCAAGATACCTTCATCATCGCTATAGGTTTGGGCTACAAAAGATAAAGGTGTAAATGTTGACCCTTGAAGTATTAAAAATATAATGAGTAGAATTTTTGATGTCATTGTTAATAGTTGGGGTGGATAGATTTACTAAGAACAAAGATTAAACGAATAGATGCAAAAAACGGTACATATCAATATCAAGATATAAATAAACCTACATATTTCGTATATTTAAGGCTATTTTTTAAACGTGGTTGGTAGTATCTATATATGATTATGAATCTACTGTTACCACATCAACAAGTAAAACATACGGATTTTTTTAATGCCTACGTGGACATTAAACTCAGAATTTAAAATTGATTCCGCTCATTTTATTGAGGGATATGATGGCAAATGTGGCAGAATGCATGGTCATACGTACAAAGTGCATATCGCAGCCAAGTCCCATAAACTTAATCCATCTGCTCATTTGAAGACGCCTGATATGGTGTGCGATTTCAAAGAGCTAAAATGGGCTGCCCAAGATGTTGAAAAAGGTGGATTAGACCATGCCGTACTAAATGATATTTTGCCTGTAAGTACGACAGCCGAACGCATTGCCGAATTTATTCATAAGGAAACCAAGAAACGCATTCCGGAAGGTATAGAACTGACCGTTACGGTTTGGGAAACTGAAACAAACTGGGTTGAATACACTGATCAAGATGTTTAATACTTCCCCAATTATTTTATCAGAAATCGACTCCGATTTAGTTGAATACCCCATCATGGAGCACTTTTTTACGATTCAGGGGGAAGGTGCACATACCGGGAAATCAGCTTATTTTATACGAACAGCGGGTTGTGATGTGAAATGCTGGTGGTGTGATGTGAAAGATAGTTGGGATGCCGACAAGCATCCGCGCATGAAAGCAGGAGACCTTGCAGAAGCTGCCGCTGAATCCGGTGCATCTTTTGTAGTAATTACGGGTGGGGAACCGCTGATGCATGACCTTAATCCACTCACGGATAGTCTGAAAAAGCATGGACTCAAGCTTCATATCGAAACAAGTGGTTCATCTCCGCTAACCGGACAGCTTGATTGGATTACTCTATCCCCAAAACGATTTAAAAAACCGCTTGAGGAAATCTATCCGTATGTAGATGAGCTGAAAGTGGTTGTGCTTACAAAAAAAGATTTGGCCTGGGCTGAAGAACATGCGGCAAAGTGCCGACCCGGGACAACGCTTTTGCTTCAACCGGAGTGGGATACGCCTAAATCAATCCCCCTTATTGTAGATTACGTTAAGGCAAACCCTAAATGGGGGATAAGTTTACAGACCCATAAATTTTTGGGAGTTCGGTAGGAATGGCTTTGTCACCGAATGATGCCATACTTATCTCTGGTGCAAGTCAGGGAATAGGGCGTGCGATTGCGGTGATGCTCGCATCTTTTACTAAACGCCCACTAATACTTTTAGCACGTAATATTAACGGTCTGGACGAAACAAAAAAGCTTTGTCTCAAATCCGGTGCTAAAAAAGTTCATTGTATTCCATGTGATTTAACTTCTAAAGAGGATCTCGACAGCCTGTCCTCCATAAATGTGCTCAAAGAAGTTGGAATGCTGATAAACAATGCCGGTTATTATGTTGAAGAATCCGTCCTTGAATCAGAATTGGATGTATTTCAATCGCAGCTTGAGGTGAATTTTCTGAGTGCGGTTTCTCTTACGAAAATAATGATTCCATTTTTATTCCAAAAAGAGCAGGCGAATATCGTTTTTACCGGATCGGTTACGGCACAACATGGTCAGGCAAGATGTGGAGCCTACAGTGCATCTAAACAGGCGTTAAAAGGCTATGTTGAAAGTTTGAGGGAAGGATTGAAGTCAACTTCCGTGAGTGTGACGCACATTATCTTAGGTCAGACGTGGAGTCCTTCTTGGGATGGTTCCGGAGTTGATCCTTCTAGGTTAGTACTCGCAGAGGATATTGGTAAAACCATTGCATTGTTAACCACGTTATCTCCGCAGACGTGTATCGAAGAAATTGTAATTCGGCCCCAACAGGGTGATTTGTAACAAAAGATTACTCTAATCGTACAAAATCTGCGATTAAAAACTCTGAACTTCAATCACTATGAGTGCCATTCATAAGCCTACGCTAAAGTTTAATCTGCTGTTTTATTTTGGATTCCTGATTTATGCAATTGTGCTAATCATTCTGATGCCCGACAGAATTCCAACACGATTTGACACCCTCGGAAACCCTATTCAATGGACGGATGATAAACTTCCGAGCATGATTTTAATCATGGCAATCAGCTCATTCACTTTTTGGCAAATCTATTTGTTTCAGCGATTTGTTTTAAATGATCCTGACTCTTCCTTGTTAAATGTTCCCCATAAAAAACTGTACTTGCAATTACCTCAGAACGAAAAAGTTTATGTACTCATACGTGCCAATCGTATGCTGGGAATTATAAATACACTTGTACTGCTCACATTTACTTTAATCATAACATTGACTTATCTCAGTGCCGTAAACCCAAGTGAGCTTAGTGTGCTCATTACACGCTATTCTATGGTTACGGTTATTTCTTTGGTTATCATCGTACCCTTAGCAGAAGCCTTTGCATTGAACGCAATGGTTAAGGAAAGATTACGAGAGCATGGGCTGCTTGAGAGATAATAATTACAGAGTTTAATCTGAAACTAATTCCCCATACGCTGCTAGAACATTCGCTCTAAGTGAAAGTCGTTCACCGAAGCTAATATGATTAGGAAAAGCCTCGAATTGCGAGATGGATGCAAGTTCATCAGCTGATTTTCCCTCTGCTAAACCTTTAGAAACATACTCCAATAAAAAGGATAGATAGTTGTGCATATTCTCTAAATCCTTAATTCCACCGGTTATCTGATACTGAGGATTGGTATGACCGTGTATGAAAATGGTTTCCTTATTAGCCTGATTCATGACCTTTTCTAACAATGAAATCCATCCCTGTATATTAGCACCACCATTCACATCAATAAATGGATAAATGTGATTGAAGACCAAATCACCCATGTGAGCTATATTTGCCTGCTCAAACCAAATTACAGAGTCCCCCGAAGTATGGGCACTTCCATAATATTGAGCTGTAACGGTTTCGTTTTTTAAAGAGATTGAATGCTTTTCTGAAAATGTTTTATCAGCTGTAACCGGAGTTCCGCCACCTTGATTTTGAGCAACCTGATGTTGTAATTCAGGTACGTTTTCATGAGCAATGATGGTGAAACCGGCTTCTCTCAACACTCCATTTCCACCTACATGATCTCCATGATGGTGGGTGTTGAATAAAATCTTTTCAGGTCCACTTCCTTTTTCGAAAATCCCTTGAACAAATTGGGCAGCTGTATCTTGAAACTGTGAATCAACAGCAAGGATGACGTCATCATCAACGTACCAACCGATTGTACCACCACGTGCAACAAAATACCCTGTTTTATTTCTGAGTGAGTAAAAAGGGCCATTCGAAAAAGCTTTGAGTTGTGCTGGTATTAATAAGCTGCCGGCAGAAATCAGACCTATGTATTTTAAGAAGTTTTTTCTATCCATACTGTTATTCGTTTAGGTTGGTATTGTTCTAAAAAGAAAACAGAATCTGAGAAATAAAGTTCACAAAAACGGAAAATATGAGTCAATTTTATGAAAAAGAGTAAAACTCCTATGTTCTTGTATTATAATGAGTTGGGCTGTAAATGCATACTTGTTCAATCTAACAAATATCAAGAACTTGTAATCTTTCTTCCAACACAAATCCCTAAACCGTCAATTCGCCTTCTTTGCTGTCTTGAGAATCAAAAAGACTGGATGTAATAAGGAAGTCAGCGGTTACGCGATTGCATGCCACGGGGATGTTGTATAAAACGGAGAGCCTGAGCAGTGCTTTTACATCAACATCGTGAGGTTGGGCTTGGAGGGGATCCCAGAAAAAGACAAGTAAGTCTATTTCACGTTCACAGATTTTTGCGCCTATTTGCTGATCACCCCCGAGAGGTCCGCTTTTATAACAATGAACTTCTAATCCGGTCATTTCTTTGATGCGTGAACCTGTTGTTCCTGTTGCAAATAAATGATGTTTCGTAAGTGAGTCCTTATTAAACAATGCCCAATCTACTAATTCAGACTTTCGTCCGTCATGTGCAATGAGTGCAATGTTTCTGATCTTCTCTTTTCTTTTTTCCATAAGGCAAATAATGATTAATTATATACTTCTGAAATCGATTTCGATGGCAGCAACCAAAGCGTCTAACTGTGCATTCACTTTTTCATACTCTTCGCGTGATGCTAACGGTTTATTTACACTTATGTAGAATTTGATTTTCGGTTCCGTTCCTGATGGTCGTGCAGAAATCAAGCTACCGTTTTCCGTTACAAATTGAACTACGTTTGAGGATGGCAGGTCGATTTTGGTTTGTTCGTGAGTAACCAAATTTGTTTCAACGCCAACCTGATAATCCTTCAAATGGGTAACTTTTTCACCGCCTAATGTGGATGGGGGAGACTGTCTGAAATTTTGCATCATTTTCTGAATTTCAGCAGCACCTTGTTGTCCTTTTTTGGTGATGGAGATTAACTTCTCCTTATAAAAACCATATTTGACATATAAATCAATTAAGGCATCAATTAACTGATTCCCATGATGTTTATGGTAGGCCGTCATTTCAGCGATCATGGTACATGAAACTACCGCATCTTTATCTCTGACATGCTCACCCACAAGGTATCCGTAACTTTCCTCGCCACCGACGATAAAATGCTCTTTGCCTTCAAGCTCTGTCATAAGGGCGCCAATGTATTTGAATCCTGTGAGAACATTATAGCAGTTTACATTATATGAAGCGGCAATTTTGTCGATCAAATAGGTAGTAACGATTGTCTTAACGACATAATCTTTAACGGTTTGAAGCCCCGACTCTTTTCTGGATTTCAGGACATAATCAACTAAAAGACTAGCCGCTTGATTTCCATTTAAGAGCTCATAATCACCGGTTTTACTCCGAACAGCCACTCCCACGCGATCCGCATCGGGGTCAGTTGCCATCACCAAATCGGCGCTTACTTCACTCGCTTTTTTCAGCGCAAGCGTTAAGGCTTCGTGTTCTTCGGGATTCGGATAAATAACCGTTGGAAAATTTCCATCAGGAACGCATTGTTCTTCAACAAGTTGAACATTTGTGAAACCAACGGCTTTTAGGGCTTTGGGTACAATGTCAACAGCTGTTCCGTGAATAGGAGAGAAGACAATTGATAAATCTTTTTGAGCTTCAATTACATCAGGATTAACAGAAAGTGACTTAATCGTTTGGATGTACTTTTTGTCCATTTCTTCCCCAATGTATTCAATTAAATCCGGATTACCGGTGAATTTCACCTTATCAACCGAATCAATTGCGTTTACTTCCTTAATGATATTTTTGTCATGGGGAGGAACAACTTGTCCGCCATCGCTCCAATAAGCCTTGTACCCGCTATACTCTTTTGGATTGTGCGAAGCAGTAAGCATGATTCCACTTTGGCATCCCAAAACTCTAATCGCATACGAAAGCTCCGGTGTGGGGCGTAGGGCATCAAAATAATAGACTTTGATTCCATTTGCCGTAAACACATTTGCCACGGTTTGCGCATAAAGTGTTGCATTATTTCGACTATCATGCGCAATTACAACTTTGATTTCCTGGTCAGGATAGGTTTTGAGTAAATAATTGCTTAAGCCTTGGGTTGCCGCGCCGATGGTGTAGATGTTCATTCGGTTGGTTCCAACCCCCATTACACCACGTAAGCCACCGGTACCAAACTCCAGATCGCGATAAAAAGCATCCGACAGCTCATCGTACCGTTCTTGATTGAATAGTTGTGTAATTTCCTCTTTGGTTTGCGGATCATAGTTTCCATCCAGCCAAACCTGAATACGATTCTTTATGGTTGAATCCATATAGTTAAAAAGCTTCTTAGTTAATTATTTCGATAGATAAAGTTAAAAAACTATCCCTAAAATTTACTTTACCAGTGTGAAAGAACCCGATTGCAGTGAACTGTTTCCATCCAGTGCATTAAATTTAAGTTGGTATAGGTACTGTCCACTTGCCAGACCGCTTCCATCAAAACCCAATACATGGAATCCCGCATTATAGAGTTGATTTTGAACTACTTCTCGTACCAGTCTTCCTTGGGTGTCAAACACTTGAATGGTAACAAAACCGGCTTGTTCTGTTTCAAATCTGAGATTCGTTACAGGATTAAAAGGATTCGGATAATTTGGAAGGAGTCTGATTGCAGTTGGAAAATCATTCGGTTGCTCAATGGAGGTATCAGTCGTAAAGGAATTGAGTTCCAAAAGTTGTCCGGGCAATGTGGCAATTTCCTCATCTATTCCGATGGTTGAGTTAGTAACCCTGAGTCTAGTTGCCGGAAGATTCTCTTTTACAATGCCATAGCCCTCAGCAAAATAAAGCTCAGGCCCATAATTAGATAGAATAGTTAAAGGAATCGGTATTGGAACAACAATCACGGCATACACCACTACTTGCAGATTTACCCCGGGTCTGAATACAACCGTATCGAATGTTCCATAAGGTGTTTCAATGGTTTGATTAGGTAATCGTGTATTTCTGAATGAAACATTGATATCCATGTCGGGTCGGAAATTGATTCCACCGGGAAGTAAATCAATAACGGCATCAGGGAGAGGCACAGTCAAGGATTCAGAGAATACCGTCCATGATTGATTTTGAGCTACTGATAGACGCATCAATGAAACAAAACCGTCGATGTCTAGGTCGATATCGATACCAAAATCTTCGAAAAATTCCGGATCAAAGAGCGAGGCTAGGGTAGTATATAGAGAATCTGAGTGAGCGAAAAAGTCTAGATTTGTAATATCATCTTCTTCACGGACTACAGCATAACGAATTATATTATCTTCCAGCTGCTCTATTTCGGAAATGGAGATTCTGGCTTCCGGTCCAGTTTCTGAATCTTCATCAACAAATGTGATGGTTTGTGAAAATACACTTTCAGTAGGGACATTCACCGGCATGAAATCGGAGGCCTGTTGCGCATGTGAAAGTTTAGAAAAAGTGAGAAATAGGATTAAAGTAAGAATTACGGTAACTGAATACTTCATGATGTATTTATTTGATTAATAACATTTTACCTGTTGCCTTATACGTGTTTTGCGGAGATACTCCCCTGATTCTGTAAATATACACCCCTGAGGCCAAAGGTGCAGTATCAAATGAAGAAAAAATAACAGCATGACGTCCGGCAGCTTTTGCCTGATTATCGAGTAGGCGACTGACCAATCTTCCTGAGATATCAAACACATCTAACGTGATATTTAAATTTTCCGGAGTCACAAATCGAATCGTTGTTTCCGTCGAAAATGGATTCGGACCGTTTCCTTCTAAAGCGAAGTCTTCAAATCGGGTTTCAAGGGTAACCGGATCTGAGAAAATGAACCCTCCCGGATTAGAAACCAGCACTGTATATACTCCGGCATCTGCTTCCGTCATACTTTCAATCACAAAAGTATCGGTATCGGCTCCGTAGATGGGTTGTCCATCTTTGTACCATTGGAAGAAGGGTCGAGGAACTCCTGATGCTCCTACACTAAAGGTGAATGATGATTCAATCGCTGCAACACCCCCAATAGGTTGACGTGTAATAGCCGGAGCAGTAATTGGTCCATCATAAAGACCCGTAAGTCGAAGAGATATCAATAGGTTATTATTTGATTGATAGGAATACCATCCAGGTACAGGGCGGGTAGGAGGAGCTAAGTAAGCATAGGTTCTTGGTGGGAAGTAATTGGGATTATTGGTGTTAGTTGAACCTGCATCCAAAAGAAATTCGATTCTTGAAGTGTTCGTAGTAACTCTGAAAATAATAAAGTAGTGACTCCCACTTTGTAATGACCAATTTTGACCTTCCAAAGAAATTCGATTTTCTCCTCTATTCAATTCAGAAATACTGATTTCTAGAGAATCCAGCCTCACAGATGGCACAAAATTAGGATTGTTAAACTGAGCTTGCGCCAAAATGATACGCAGATTATCGTTTCCAATTAGACTTGAGTCTCTTCCATTAATGAAAAATTGAACTTCATTAATCCTTGAGTCGAATTGTGGGGAGAATCGTTTTGCGTACTCTTTGATGCCTTCACGAGCTGATATTCCCGGTGTACCGGGTAATTCAGCAAAAAAAGCAGGAGCACCGGCATACGTTAGACTTTGTATAAAAACAGGGAGTGTATTCCATTGGGAATCATAAGAATAGGTAAAATCTGGAGGATTTGTTTCTGTACCTGTTGACAACGAAGTTACAGAAGCAACCATAACAACACGTTCGTATTCACCGGTAAAAGTAGATGTTCCTGAATTAGCGAAAATCACTTCCGGTTGCTGTTGAATATCTAACGGATACAGAATAAATGCAAAGCGAACATCCCCCGATCCGGAAGTATTAACGATGAGATCAGAAGCTCCAATCCATTCAATATAATCAGCTCCACCAAAACGTAATGTTCGAGTTTCATTGCCGGAAGTCTGTCCCGGAAAGTAGGTGAATGTCGCGAAATTTACTCTGTTGCCTCTTCTTCTTATATCTTGATAGCCAAATCGACCATCAGCTAAATTTTGATTATTGACGAAATTTGCAATATGAAAATCTTTGAGTACTTCACTTAATTGTAACCCTGCCTGAGATAAAACCTGATTGTAGGCTGCATTAAATGAGGAAGTGGCACGAGTTATTTGTCCGGTATTAGACACACCTGCTCGTTGTGCTATATAGCTATGAAGCATTGAAGCACGTTGATAATCAATGAGTACTTCTTGTGTATTAGATCTCCAACGATAAAGAAACTGATTAATTTCGGTTGGATTTGAAAAGTACTGTGGAGCTCTTCCTTGAAATCCGTTCAGTAACTCCGCCCATTCAGATTGCCCTTCATTTTGGAAAATGGTAAGATTTCCATAATTAGCATGGATCAAATGTTGGTATTCATGCGCCGCGACCGGAATTGCACGTGTAGTATTCACATTTCCATCAAGATGAATAATTGGTCTTGAGTTGAGATAAATAATATCTGCGCGGTTACTGTTTGAGTTATTCGGATTTAAATCCACAGGATCAAAGAAACCGGCAACGGTGCTTCTACCGGGCTCCCACCCATCAATAACATCTGTAATTAGTATATTCAAAGTATTTGAACCATCAATATTTGGAGGATTACCAAATACGGTTTCATTAATCTCCATGATGCCCAAATTCGGGTTTAGTGACAGGCTGGGAGTAGATAATGTCATAGCCGTAAACAAATTTGATACTACCTCGTCATTCACGCGATCGGGAGCGATTTCTGATTCTTCCACCCAAATTAGGAGTCTGTCATTTCTTGCCTGCAATTTAAAACTGACGGTTCTCCATTGATTATTCGTAAGATTCCTGACCCTGAAATTCCGAGTATCCCCAACCTGAGCAGAGGATAAGGTAGATTTAACCAAAGCACCTTCAGGTTGATTTTTTCTCAATTCCTGAAATACTTGAAGTGATTTAATTGATTCAGGATCACTTAGAATCGCATCAATACTGCATTGGTGATGACTTATGCCATGGATTTGTTTATCAAATTCTAATGGAATTCTTTCATCAATCCATTGAGCATATACATTGCTGTAACTTATGATGAGAATTAAAGAAAAAATGAGAAAAAATAGTCGTTGCATAGATAAATAGAATAGGTGATGAACCAAAGCCAAACTAATGTAATTAATTTATTAATTTAAAAATAACCCTTGCTTACTTTTGTTTGTTCGCTTATTCAAAAAAATCGCTTTATTGGAATCAAAATCCATCAAGTTCCTTATCTTTCGATAATCAAAAAATTATCTCATAATTCTGATTCATTCATGAGTAAGGAAAAAGGCAAGCGTTCATCACAGAACCAAGGCTATATTTTTTCAAGCTACGGAAAGATAAAATATCTTCGGGATGTTATTGTAACTGTAATGTCAATAAGGAGATATGATCTTACACGAGGAGTCGCACTCTATTGCTCTGAAGAACATATTGAGTTTCTCAGGGAAAATAATCTTGAATACGTTTTTGATTACATTGAAATTTTAGCACCTGAATTTAGATCAATAACAGGCTTTAAGCACAATACCCATTTATTTATGCCTTTTGCTGAAAATCTTTATCTAGATTCAGACATGATTTTCTGTAAAGACCCTGATATGATGTGGAATCAGCTTTCTGTTTATCCCTATACGGCTACAGGAATAGAGTCAGCGGATGTTTTTTTTGGTACTCATAAAGGGATTCGAGTTCTCAGCGATATCATATTCAGAAAACGACAAAAAACACTCAAAAAATTTGGTTTAACGCACCTTTATCGTATTCAAAGCGGAATTATATTTGCGAATAACTATGATGTTGCCAAACAAGTTAATGAGCTGGCAAAAGATTATGCGTCTAGAATGAGTGAGACGCATTTTATCAGCCGAAAAAATGAAAAGGGCAGAACTTTGGAGAGTTGCGAGTGGAGCCTGGGGATGGCAATGAGTAAGTTGAAATTATTTGTTTATCCGTGGTTTAATGGTTATCAAAGCCTTCAGTTAGATTATATTTCCGGATACACAAAACATGATACAGAATTCAATGAGGTTGAATGTTTATACTATTGTAACCCTTTTATTTATTCGTTTAGGGGGATACAAAAAAAATGGATCAGAAAAACCCTCATTAAAGTTTTTGGATTATTACCTCGAGGTAAAGATCATTTTTGGGTAACACCACATATTCTTCATTTCGGTTGGAAACACGAAAAGAAAATTTTTGAAGCGTACGCTAAGCGGAAATGGCTCTCTATCCTTAACCAAAAATCAACGATGGAAGTCTGAAACAGACATGCCAATCATGATTCCCAATCGATTACCAAGCAAGGCTCCGTTGTCGTAGCCTAGTGAAACATTAAATCGATAGTTTGGAAGGGTAGGGTGCATATAAGTTCCCTCAACAAGAAAAGAGTATTGATCTTTTCGAAGTTCGTTTCTAGGTAAAAGCGATAAATTGTCATCAGGTGGAAATTGATCTGTGATGATACAGGATCCAAAAATGATTTGGTCACGACACACGCCATAATTTCGGGAGTAGGTAGCCTTTACTGTGTAACTCACCCGTTCATGCAGATATCCCCTAAAAGCCGTATGCCAAGCTAAAACCATATTATTTGAAAAGCGCCCAATGGATGGATCAAAAGTAAGTAATGGATTGCCTATGGCACTTCCAAAATGAGACCAACCTGTTTGATAAACATAATGATTATAGTAATTTCCTCGTCCTTTAGGAGCATCACTGAATGAGTCCTGACGAATTGTATTTACGTGTTCTACAAGTATCGCATCAATAATATTTCCAGTGTTGATATTTCGGAATCCGAGTCCGAAAAGACCATCCATGTAGCTTCGAAGGGCTAAAGAGTGCGTATCCTCAAGATAAATCTGACGGTATGCCAAAATCTGATTTCCATTTCCTAAATGAACAATCATGGAACCATCATAAGAAGCTATTGTATTTCCTAATCGGTTATTAACTTCAAACTCAGTAGCACCGGAATTTTCGTCCGCTCGTTGTCCTGTCACAATTCTGATGTAGTCACTAAACCCCATAGGCAATCTGCCACGCTCGGGGTCTGTGCCTCCCCATTGCACGTTATGAATAAAACCGGTCATAATTTCAAACATCAATACATTCGTTTTTAAATGCAGCGATTTGTGATGCAGTCTAGCATGACTCACATGACGATTTTCCTCAAGTACGCCATCCGAATAAGTTGCATGAAATTGGAAGATTCCATTTGTAAAGGGGATGTCTAAATAGCCATTTGTTGAGAGCATGAAACGATTAACAGGAACGGCATTATTACTAATCATCATTGAACCGGTTGAAAGTGAAGGCTCAAGAATTTCTGTAGGATGATGAAATCTTCCACCACTTAACCTGAATCCGGCATAATTGAATGCACCGTAAAATTCCTGAAAATGTAAGGAGTTTGCTCCGTTTGAAATTCGGCCAACGCCATGAACACCCGCACTGAATGAAATTCCAGGTGTTATTCGAAACAGCTCTTTTGAATGAACTGAAAAACCATTCACCCAACTTGAGCTTTTAGCTTTCGTTAATATTCCAAATTGATTGGAGGTATGCCAAAAAGGATGCATGCCGTTCGCCTGATAGAAAGTGCTGTAGAAATTGGTTTCTATTCTATCATAATATGCCGGTTGATTTTGAGCAAACACAAGTTCTGTTAAACTTAGAACCAGCAGAGTCAGAAATGTAACGTGTCTTTTTTTCAATGGGGAAAGGATGAAATAGGTTTATTTTCAAAAGATATTGATTATCACCATGACTAAAAAATACTCAGGCAAGTTCATTGCCATTAGTAGTTGATTCTTGTTTTGATACTGAAATAGCTTCTTTTTCAACATCAACGTCACGTACCATGCCTGCGAATCCGAAAAAGATTAGATTCATCACTTTTCCAAGTATGGTATTGGCTACCATTAACCCGGCAATACCGGCCATTGAGACTTCGAGCATACCGGAAAGCGGGAGACTTAATCCAAGAAAAATTAAATCTTGATTCGGTAAAAATGGAATCCGACTCATAATTATTTGGATGGAGATAAACGTAATCCATACATACATGGGGACATCAGGCATAATGACAGCCCATTGAACTATTTGAAAGAGTACACCAATGGAAAGTCGAACAACATGAATGGCAAATATTTTTCCGGCTATATCCATTCCCATTCCAAAAATGTACTTCCTGAAATAGACTAACAAGACGATTACTGAAATGGAAAGCAAAATTCCCCCAACCAAATAAATCAAATCGCTGAATGGGATAATATCTAAAAATCGAATTTGCCCACTTAGAGCAAAAACAGCAAGCAGCGCAAGGGAGAAAATAGTTGAGGCAACTGAAGAGATAATATTGTTATCCTTAATGGTACTAAATGACTCCGAATGAGACAATTTTAAGTGCTTTTTTGCCCATAAATAGAAGTACACTTCCCCCGAATATCCAATAACATCTTTATTATAGATTTTTTTGATCATCATCGGCCAGAACACTTCTTTGAAACGAAATGTCCAACTGAGTTTGTAAATGACGATTTCTGATAAAGGGAGGGAAAAATAGATCAAGAAGAAAAGCACATAAAACCAAGGATTTAACGGCAGTGATTGCAGAACCTCCGACCATCCAATATCAGATAATTGCCATACAAGCCATGCTAAAATCAATACAAAAAATAGACGCTGAAGCCATTTTTTGAAAAAACGACCTTGTTTACTGCCTAAAAATTCAGACAGTTGTTCTTTAAAGTTAGCAAATGAGCTCAGAACTGACGTTTACCAGGTGATTTAGAATAATTTTAGCGCGTTTGATTGTTCCATATACATCTCAAATGTCTGTTTTGCATTTCCAGAGAGTCTGAATTTTGGATGTTTGTTTAAATCTCTGATGATGTATTTATAGAAATTGAATAAGACCCATTTATACGGGCTATTCTTAATTCTTCTCCTGAAATGTTCCTGTTCCCAAGTATTCGAACCATGATAACAGCGAATGAAAAGATATGAGTATTCCTCAGGGAGTTTAGTGTACTTTAGTTTCATCCAATCTTTTAGATAGACCGTATCCTCTGCTTTTCTGAATTCCGGATATCGAATGGATGCATTATTTTTATGCATGATACTTCCCGGGATTCCATCCGGCAACTTTCCGAAAAAGGGGAGATTCATATACTCAGGGTCGTTCAAGTGCATCAGCGAAGCGCTCAGGCAACAGGCATCATATCCCTTCATGAGTACCTCAGCCTGAATACGAATTCGTTCGGGATGATACCAATCATCGTCATCCCACTGAATAAGATAATCACCCCGAGCTTTATCTAAAGCAACAT
>Ga0213835_100407_pt1 | contig 43114 bp, 35 predicted proteins | sample SWPATP01_FD_160576 | JGI IMG/M metagenome (GOLD analysis project Ga0213835, IMG submission 160576) | Coastal seawater microbial communities from Marineland, Florida, United States - SWPA TP0 #1 | ecosystem: Environmental > Aquatic > Marine > Coastal | place: USA: Florida | collected 2016-08-05
TGGATGAGGCCCACAAGCAAATTGCTCATTACTTGACTAATGACTACAGCATAATTTTTCTGCCGACCTTCGAGACTTCCAACATGGTTGCCAAAGCCAAGCGGAAAATCAAATCCAAGACTGCCCGCGCCATGCTGACATGGGCGCATTATCGATTCAAACTAACCCTGAGACATCAAGGGGAAATAACTGGAACCACAGTTGTAGATGTGACGGAAGAATACACCAGCAAAACCTGTACTCACTGTGGTAATATGCATTCCCAGCTAGGTGGCTCAAAAGTGTTCCGATGTCCTGAGTGTGGGTTCACTCTACCCAGGGACTGGAACGGTGCTTTTGGAATCTTTCTAAAAGCTTTGCGGGATACCGCCTCTGTTACCTTAACGGGTAATAGTGCTATCGTCGCATTGTCAGGCAATAGCCGGATAAATGTCGCGTAAATGTATCAGCATCATTGGGGATAGGCAATGCGTAAAGTTCTATTTGTGATTGTAGCGGGGGTTTTATCACTCTGGCTAGGGGGTTGTGCTTCGGAGCCACCGGAGGAGGAAATTACATTGACTCCAACTCCCACAGAAGAAACAACCCCAGTTGACCCATCGGAAGAGGAAACTACAGCAGAAACACCATTTGAAGATCCTCTAGTTACTGAAACTCCTCCGCCAGAAGCAGGTTTGATTCAGTCTACCAAATCAGAGGAACGATTGAGACAGCTTCTGCCCGGCAGAAATGGAGTACCTGCTGCACCGGCAACTATTCCAATTCCTGGTCAACAACTTGACCCCTTTGGACCGATTCCACCGGTTATTGCAGATAGACCCCCAGACGTGCAAGCAGACAGTGAATCGATCGCCTTACCCAGTAAACAAGTGCCTGACCTACCCAGTCTTCCCGTAGCTATGCAACCGCCCCAATGGAGAACTCCTGTTGCCGTTACTACCGTGCCAGGACAGCCCGGAGCCCCCACAGCACAGCCAGGCGCAGCCAACGGACAGCCAGGGGTAGCCAACGGACGACCAGGAGCCCCTACCGCACAGCCAGGAGCTCCTACCACACAGCCAGTGGTAGCCAACGGACGACCAGGAGCCCCTACCGCACAGCCAGGCGTAGCCAACGGACAACCCGGTATTACTGAACCAGCAGCAGGATTACCAGATCTAGCTGTAGCTGGAGTGCCAGATCTGCCTCAACTTCCCCTCACTTCCAGACCACCCGCATGGGTTGACCCCAATGCTCCCCCTCCCGTTGCACCAGCAGCACCCCCTCCACCCCCTCCACCCCCTTCCACTGATTTAGCTCGTGCCATAGAAGTAACAGGAGTCCTCAGAACAGGAGATGACACCAGAATTATTGTTAAGGCTCCTAATGAACCCACCAGTCGTTATGTGAGTGTTGGTCAACGCATTGCCGGGGGAGAAGTTCTGATTAAGCGCGTCAAGTTTAGCCGAGACAGCGATCCGATTGTCATCTTTGAGCAGAACGGCATTGAAGTTGCTAGAATGGTAGGTGAGGTTAGCGGACCCCTTGGGGATGAAGCTAACATGATTGTAATGCCACAAACTATCAACAATTTTGTTCGTAATCAGTCCTAACTAACTGGGGGTTGTGGTTATCCTCTGGCTGCCTTGGAGCCATATCCCCGGTGGTTTAGGTTAGTCATTGAACTAAAAATCCTTGGGTTTGATAACCAGGGAATTATCAATGTCATGGGTTGAGTTTTATGTTCAATTTAGTTAAAAAATTTGGCTTTGTTACCCTAGGACCGTTCACCCAGTCTCTCCTCAGCACAATGGCTTTGAGTGGATCTGTTGCTTTGTTAGTCACACTGCCAGCCAACGCCCAAACAGAAGGCGGTCGCCCCCCTATCTGTGAAGGACAACTACCTACCGGCCAGGTGACGTGCAACTATGAAGGGGGAGATAATTTCACCGGTAGTTTTGTCAACGGTCGCCCAGAAGGACGCGGTATCTTTGTCTATGCTAACCGCGATCGCTTTGAGGGAGAATTTCGCAATGGTCTCCCTAATGGTCAAGGTGTGTTTATCTTTGCTGATGATTCCCGTGTCGTGGGAGTGTTTAGAGATGGCCAGATTACTAACGGAACGGTGATTTTTGCCAATGGCGATCGCTATATTGGTGAGTTTCAACTGGTCACAGAAGTCGGTAGCGGTACCACTAGCAGCCAACCCCACGGCAGAGGGCAGTTTGTTTATAGCAATGGCGATCGCTTTGAGGGAAGATTTTTTGCCGGGGGACCCTTTGGACAGGGAACCTTAACCCGCACAGATGGGACTACCTGCCAAGGAGAATTTTTTAATCAAGCCCTCGACGGAAAAGGCAATTGCACCTTCCCTAACGGTTTTCGCTATGAAGGGGAACTGCGCGGCGGTATCCCCCACGGCCAAGGCGTTCTCATTAACACCGCCGGACAACGTTTCCCCGGTACCTTCCGCGATGGTAGACGGCAGGATTGAACCCTCTAAGTCACCACAAATCAGCAGTTTTGGGGAAATCTCCCTCACGGAAGCCCCAACCCTGTGGGTAGGTTAGCAATAAAACTTAAAAAACTGAAGTGAATCAGATGGCTGATCCAGTAGTAGGCTGAAGATTAACGCATTTTAGACATAGAGGAAAATAAACCAATGGTTCAACGTGGTTCTAAAGTTCGCATTCTTCGCCAAGAGTCCTATTGGTTCCAAGAAGTGGGAACAGTTGTTTCCGTGGATAAAAGCGGGATTCGCTATCCTGTGATTGTTCGTTTTGATAAGGTCAACTACAACGCCTACTGCGGTGTTGATGGCGGCGTTAACACTAACAACTTTGCTGAAGCTGAGTTGATCGAAGTAGAAGCACCAGCTAAGGCAGCTAAGAAGTAAACTAGACTGATCTCGGCTAATCTCGTGGCGGCAGTGTCAGACAGTCCCTGCCGCCTGTCAATACCTTAATCGCAGCGACTGTATACCTGCTTATTTTTCCGTGCCAGAGTTACCCGAAGTTGAAACCGTTAGAAAGGGTCTGAATCAGACCACCCTCAATCAGCCTATAGTGGGTGCGGATGTCCTCTTAGATAGTGCGATCGCCCACCCCTGTCCTGTGGAATTTATCGCCCAAATCAACAACACTACCATTAACCACTGGTATAGGCGGGGAAAATATCTGTTAGCGCAACTACAAGCCCCATCACAGCCATCAAATCCTATCTTCACATCAAAAGACCCTATCGAGACCCAGACAAGCGACGGGGGCTGGCTGGGTGTGCATCTGCGGATGACCGGACAACTTTTGTGGTGTACTTCTGACCAGTCTCTGCCAAAACATACCAGAGTGAGACTGTTTTTGCCTGAAGAACGAGAATTGAGATTTGTTGACCAGCGGACTTTTGGTAAAATCTGGTTGGTTCCCCCCCATCTGGCGGTCATGGATGTGATTTCTGGTTTGCGGGAATTGGGACCAGAACCCCTTAGCGATGAATTCTCCCCTGAGTATTTAGCCACCAAACTACGGCGCAGCCAAAGACCCATTAAAACAGCTTTACTAGACCAATCTATATTAGCTGGTTTGGGCAATATTTACGCCGACGAAGCCTTATTTTTGGCCAGAATTCAACCCACAACTCCTAGCTGTCGTCTCAGTCCAGACCAACTTAATCGCCTCTATACCCACATTGTCGCAGTTTTGCAACAGGCGATCGCAGACGGTGGCACAACTATTCGTAATTTCCTCAACGTCCAAGGCGTTAACGGCAACTACGGTAGCCACGCCTGGGTTTATCAACGTGGCGGGAAACCCTGTCGAGTTTGTCAAACCCCCATCACTAAAATTAAACTATCGGGACGGGGAACCCATTTCTGTCCTATGTGTCAACCTCAACTCAATTGTGATCTTCCCTAAATCTCGATTGTTAAGATAGATGTTCATAAAGCTACGTCTATCATCTGTAACGGTAAAATGTAATTGGCCGTTCGTTAGATGGGAAGCCGGAACAAGTACAACAGAGAATGAATACCTTGTTTGTAAACATTCGCGTGGCTATCGCACAATCCTTGACATCAAATTAACTCACAAGCCCTTAAAATTTGGGATAGATTCATTTATTATCCTGCTCGCTATGACTATTAAACGCGGAGATTTTGTTCACGCCATTCGGGAAAAATTAGAAAATAGCCTAGAAGTGACCGCCAGCGACTCCCGATTACCTCCCTATTTGTTTGAAACTAAGGGGGAAGTCATGGAAACTAAGGGAGATTATGCCTTTGTCAAATTTGGTCGAGTCCCTACACCAGCTATATGGTTGCGGATTGACCAATTGGAACCCGCTAAATAGCCATGTGCGACTCCATGGGCGATCGGATCACCCGGTTAATCCTATATCCTGACATAACTAGGCTGGGGTACTACTAACACCCCCAGGGTAGGGCATCAATAGCCCATAATCCCTAGGGGCAGTAGGGGAGGCTTCAAATTAGCCCTACCCCTTACCAACCAGCCTTTACTTCCCGTCTGGCAGACCGTTAATCAAAATCTAATTGGTATATGCAGATGGCTTCTAGTATGTTTTTTCCTCCTTCATGTCACCCTACCCAGGTTTCCATCATTGGGGCAGGTAAAGTAGGTGGTACCCTAGCCCAGCGCATAGCAGAGAGTAATGTCGCCCATGTCGTCTTGCTTGATGTCGTCGAGGGTTTGCCCCAAGGGGTCGCCCTAGACTTGATGCAAGCCGGATCAGTCGAAGGTCACGATCGCAAAATTCTCGGAACTAATGATTATGCAGATACTGCTGGATCAGATGTTGTCGTAATTACAGCCGGTCGCCCTAGGACTCCCGGCATGAACCGCAACGACTTGATCGAAACTAATGCCCCTATTGTGGCTCGTGCTGTTACTAATGCGATCGCTAGTTCCCCTAATGCAGTCATTATCATAGTCACCAATCCTTTGGATGTAATGACTTATATAGCTTGGCAGGTCAGCCAAATCGAACCTTTTAGGATTATGGGAATGGCAGGAGTGTTAGACTCAGCTCGCTTCCAAGCCTTTATCGCCACAGAATTAAACGTTTCCGTTGCTGATGTTAATGCAACCGTTATGGGAAGCCATGGCGATTTAATGGTTCCCCTTCCCCGTTATTCTACAGTTAATGGCATTCCCATTACAGAGTTAATGGATACTGAAACCATTAATCGTCTGATTGCTCGCACTCGTAATGGGGGGGCAGAAATAGTCGGACTTCTGAAAACTGGCGGCGCTTATTATGCTCCCGCTTCCTCCGTGCGGACTATGGTAGAATCTATTTTACTCAACCGTCGTCGTCTATTGCCAACTTCTGCCTATCTCAAGGGAGAATATGGCATGAAGGATATTTTCCTAGGGGTTCCCTGTTGGTTGGGATGTCGAGGCGTAGAAGCGGTTCTGGAATTAAACCTGACAGACAATGAACGCGAAGCACTCAACAGTTGCGCTCAATCAGTTCGCGAAGGTATTGAAAAAGCCGATGCCGTTTTGGCTGCCACTGCTGCTGTTTAGCCGCCGGGGGCGGGTCTTAGTAGTGCCATGACGTACCCGCCCCGAAAAAACCCCTCCCCTTCCTTAACTCTTGCGGACCACAGACAGTTTCACCAAAGCCCTTGACAGTCTGGGATTTATCATTTATCATTATTTGTATACACGGGGCATTACTGGTTTCGACAGGACGATCAAACCGACCTTGTGATTCAGGCCGAGAGTGAGCCTCCTCTCGAAAATCAAAGGTTCACAAAAAATGTAAGTGCGAACAACGTCGTACCTTTCGCTCGCGTTAAAGCCGCTGTTGCTTAATAACGAATACCTCCTATAGGTTCGAGCACTCACGGTTTGACTCCGTTAAGGACTGTGGGTTAAACCCCAACGGATGCTTCGGTTAAGCGTTCTCTGGTAGCTTAACTGAAAAAGACTCTACTAGAGAATCCTACCGTCAGGGATAAGTGACGGTTCCCGCCCTAAGGATTAGAGGGGCTATGTCTGTGAACGAGCAGGGCGTAAATAGTCGTTTTGGACATGGGTTCGATTCCCATATGCTCCATTTTCTGTAAAACTTTATCCTGACTGCGATAACTGGGAAAGGCTTAACCCGGTTATCGCATTTTTAAAAACTATTTCACTATTTCCGGTTAACCTTAGCCAGAAGAGGCTTTTAGTGGACAATAGAGGGGTCGAACCCACCATAAAAGCTATAACCCTTACTCTACCGTCACACTGATGCACTCGAAAGCGATCGCATTATTAGGAGTGAGTGTAAAATGAGTACAAGTACAAACAGTACGCACAGCGGTATATATCAAGGTTTTCAAGATATCCTTGAGTTTTTCAACTTATCCCGCCAACAATGTCCCAAGGGTGTCAGGATTAAGCGCAATCGGGGGACAATCCAACTAGACATCACAAACGACCCAGAAACTGGGGGACGTAAGCAACGGGGCTGTAATTGCCAATTTACTCCAGAGGGTATCCGCAAGGCTGTAGACAAGGCTTGGTTAGTCCATAAATCCCTTGATGGACAATTTCAGTCAGTATCTGAATGGCTGGACTGGTACAAGGCTACTATCCTTGATGAATCCAAAGTTCCCATGGAAAACGACTTAATCACCTATCGTCAAGTGTTTAAAGAAATGGAGGATGATTACTTTAATGGGGTACACAAGAACACTAAGCGGAAACGTTCCCGTGATCTGGCTAGTGACCAAAGTTCATTTAAACGCTGTTTTCTTACTGTGTTTAACAAAGTCACAGACTGGGATGTTTATGTGAGCTGGGAGGGTATAAAAGAAGCGTTATATAGCCCGTTACAAGATGGCAGTAGTCCGGTAGGTCATAAAATATTCAAAGACAGATACTACCGACTAAGACAGGTAGCGGAACGTGCTCGATGCAAGAAAGCACTAGAGAAGATGGAAAAGATTGACCCTACCCAGACAGTATTTGCTGAATCCCAAAGTATAGACTTGGATACCTTGCTAGGCTTGCTAGACAAGGAACGTAACACTGATTATGGACGGTTGACAGACAATAATGCTCGTGATGGTTGGTGTTGGGTGTCAGCAATGTGTGCTTTATATGGATTGAGACCATCAGAGATTGCAGCAGGACAAAACTTAACCAAGGATATCACGGTTGACGGCATAACGTTCCCCGCGATAAGTGACTCCAATAACATTGAGTTAGTGTTAGTGATTGGTGAGTTTACTTGCTTTGGTAGTAGCACCAAAACAGGTCAAAGGTTAGCAATACCAATGTCAAAAGACAAGGCTTTGATTAACCGTCTAGGGATTCATAACGTCTGTTTACCTATTACTGAACCTAAGAACCCAGCGGGCTTTAATCGTAACCACAGACAATGGTTAACTAACCATAATTGGGGATTCACCCAAGCATTAGCTTTCCGATATCTAGCCAACCAACTGGGAGAGATGAACGGGATACCACAGGAAATCAGGGCGCGTTCGTTTGGTCACTCGGTAACGGTTAATGACAGCAAGTACAAAAAACGTCGCAACCTTGCCACAGAGTTAGGTATCCTGACACGACATCAAAAGCAGCCATTACCGCTAGATATGGCAAAGCAAGCACTAACCAATCATGGTATCAATCCAGACTTGCCACAGATTAAGGCAATTCTTAGGGTAATATATCAGCTTGATGATTAACCCTCAATAAATCGACAACACAATACCCTCTAGGCTAAATACTTAGGGGCCTTCATTTGGCACTCACTCCTAAATGTGCGATCGCTTTTGAGTGCATCAGTGTGAGGGTAGAATGGGGGTTATAGGTTGTAATTTTGCTTCAAGTCCCGGGTTCCGCATTGGCGAAACCAGGTTGGGCTGGGGGAAGTTGGGTTACGCTGCGCTTCACCCAACCTACATACTACATACTAAGGGCTAAGAGTCGGGGGGGCACAGGCTACCCGAAAACCGAGGCTGTTGACGAGGAAGTCCGGGACGAACCAGTCGCGGAAGGCACAACGGCAGATACCAGGATTGTTGTTCCACGAACCGCCGCGCAGCACCCTCCCCCTCCTGTTTGTGTTGCTCAAAAAGTTGACTAAATATTCAATATAGTTTTGATAACGATTATCGTTACCAGCATCCCACACACCACCATCAGAAGGCGCACCCTTGTAGCTGTCGTGCCAGGGGTCAGCGCACCACTCCCAAACATTCCCGTGGATATCATACAAGCCAAAGGCGTTGGCTTGTTGAAACTGACCGACGGGGGTAGTTTTTTGGCGGTAGGCTCCCTTGGGTCCTGAGCCATAGGTGTAGCTGCCATTATAGTTGGCGAGGTCGGTGGTCAGGGTATCACCGACGTGAAAGGGGCTAGTAGTTCCGGCGCGGGCTGCATATTCCCACTCGGCTTCACTCGGTAATCGGTAGGGTTTGCCGATTCTTTTCGAGAGGCGGGCACACCACTCAACTACATCATACCATGAAACTCTTTCAACGGGAAGATTTAATCCTTTAAAACATGAGGGGTCTGGGCTCAGGTCCCGTTGGAGTTTGGGGAAACTAGCCACTTGTTGCCATTGTGCTTGGGTAACCGGATATTTCCCCATCAGGAAGGGTTTAATGGTGACTCGGTGTTGGGGTCTTTCATCATCAGAACTTTGTACTTCACCACTCGGCGCACCCATAATAAAGGTTCCCCCCGGAATCATTACCATCTCCAGAGTCACACCATTTCCCAGGTCTTCGATAATACATTCAGCCTGACCGCGACGGCAGTTAATTTGTTGTCCCTTTGAATTGACCGTAACGATATCAAATTCAAACTTCTGGGTTGGGGGTTTAGGCGGAGTTTTGATAACTACAGGTTGGGGAGTTGTATTGGTACTATTTTTACGACCAGAATATCCCTGTAAATCTGCCCACACTTCGGCTACAGATTGATAGCGTTTTTTAAAGACTGTCTCAGCCAAACGGTCTAAGATTTTGCCTAATTTATCACTCACCTGATTCCCATTTAAATGCTCACGCCACACCCATTGTAATTCTAAGGGGTCATATAAATTCGACGGACTCGCTTGGGTTAGCAGATATAAACAAGTCACCCCTAAACTATATAAATCACTCCCATATTGAGGTTTTCCCATCGCCTGTTCCGGGGCGCAATATTCCGCCGAACCGATAACCGTTCCGGTGACGCTCAGAGATGTGCTATGCACCTGTTTAGCCGCCCCAAAATCCACTAGGACTAACTTTTTATCACTGGCGCGTCTAATGATATTTTCCGGTTTAATATCCCGGTGAATCACTTTATTTTTGTGGACGAAATGCAAAACTCTCAATAAATCCTTGAGCAGGGCAATGATTTGATTGTCGGTAAAAGCGCCTTGATTATCTAGCTCCTGTTGTAGGGTTTCCCCTTCGATAAATTCCTGAACTAAATATTGACGGTTATCAGCGGTAAAATAAGCCAAAAGTTCCGGGATTTGGGAATGTTTGCCGAGGAGTTCTAAACGTTGGGCTTCTTGGTCGAATAATTGGGCGGCTTTTTGGAGGGTAGCGGTTCCTTGCGCCTGGGGAAGGAATTGCTTAATCACACAGGGAGGTTTAGAAGGTTTGAAGTCATCGACAGCCAGAAATGTGCGTCCGAACCCTCCTTGTCCGAGGATGCTTTTAGCATAGTAGCGTTCAACCAGTCGGAGTTTACTACCACATTTTTGGCAGAACTGACAACCTTCGGGGTTGCTGTGGAGGCAGTCTGGGTTCAGACACTGGCTCATAATCAGGATGGTTATTGATATCTGATTTTACATTACCATAAATGCCGAAAATTAACCGGCTTTTTCACAGAAACCCGGTTTCGCCGGGGGAAGCTGGGTTTCGCTGCGCTTCACGCCAACCTACACTGGGAAGTTGGGTTTCGCTGCGCTTCACACAACCTACAATGGGAAAGTTGGGTTTCGCTGCGCTTCACACAACCTACAATGGGAAAGTTGGGTTTCGCTGCGCTTCACACAACCTACAATGGGAAAGTTGGGTTTCGCTGCGCTTCACACAACCTACAATGGTACACTGGGGAAGTTGGGTTTCGCTGCGCTTCACCCAACCTACAATGGGAAAGTTGGGTTTCGCTGCGCTTCACACCAACCTACATACCTGCGCTTCACACCAACCTACACTGGGAAGTTGGGTTTCGCTGCGCTTCACACAACCTACAATGGTACACTGGGGAAGTTGGGTTTCGCTGCGCTTCACCCAACCTACAATGGGAAAGTTGGGTTTCGCTGCGCTTCACACAACCTACAATGGGAAAGTTGGGTTTCGCTGCGCTTCACCCAACCTACAATGGTACACTGGGGAAGTTGGGTTTCGCTGCGCTTCACACCAACCTACATACCCGCGCTTCACACCAACCTACACTGGGAAGTTGGGTTTCGCTGCGCTTCACACAACCTACAATGGTACACTGGGGAAGTTGGGTTTCGCTGCGCTTCACACCAACCTACATACCCGCGCTTCACACCAACCTACACTGGGAAGTTGGGTTTCGCTGCGCTTCACACAACCTACAATGGTACACTGGGGAAGTTGGGTTTCGCTGCGCTTCACACAACCTACAATGGGAAAGTTGGGTTTCGCTGCGCTTCACACAACCTACAATGGGAAAGTTGGGTTTCGCTGCGCTTCACACAACCTACAATGGTACACTGGGGAAGTTGGGTTTCGCTGCGCTTCACTACAATGGTACACTGGGGAAGTTGGGTTTCGCTGCGCTTCACCCAACCTACAATGGGAAAGTTGGGTTTCGCTGCGCTTCACACAACCTACAATGGGAAAGTTGGGTTTCGCTGCGCTTCACACAACCTACAATGGGAAAGTTGGGTTTCGCTGCGCTTCACACAACCTACAATGGGAAGTTGGGTTTCGCTGCGCTTCACACAACCTACAATGGTACACTGGGGAAGTTGGGTTTCGCTGCGCTTCACCCAACCTACAATGGGAAAGTTGGGTTTCGCTGCGCTTCACACAACCTACAATGGGAAAGTTGGGTTTCGCTGCGCTTCACACAACCTACAATGGTACACTGGGGAAGTTGGGTTTCGCTGCGCTTCACTACAATGGTACACTGGGGAAGTTGGGTTTCGCTGCGCTTCACACAACCTACATATTCGCTACATATTCGCCTAACCTACAATGGGAATGGACGATTGACGACTAATTGGCGATAATCTAGTGGTGAACATTAATCCTCTGCTGGGAAAAGGCTTTTTATGCTTACCCTTGAAACTTTATTTGATGAAGGGTTTTATTTGGCACAAAATCAGGAGGTAGAAGAGGCGATCGCCGACGGTCTTTTCGAGACCGCCTTCGAGCATTTTTCTCGGTATGGACAATTTGAGGGCCGCAACCCTAACCCCATTTTTGATAGTGAATATTATCTCGCCCAAAATCCCCATATTCAGTCAGAAGTAGAGGAGGGAATTACCACTGCAGCCGCTCATTTTGTTAATATTGGACAAACAGACAACCGCAGCCCAAATCCCTTTTTTGACCCGGTTTTTTATCTACAGCAAAATCCCACCGTTTCTCAGGGAGTAGCTAAGGGGGAATTTACCGCCTTTGAGCATTTTTTGAAAATCGGACAATTTCAGGGTTTAGACCCTAGCGAGTCCTTTAATACCGAGTTTTATCGCGATCGCAATTTCGATGCGGTGGAGGGAATAGAGGATGAAATAATCGGCAGCCTTTTTGAGCATTTTTATCGGTTTGGTTTAGAGTTAGGTAGGTTAGGCGCACCCCCCCAGTTAATGGATGACCTCAGTAATGCGATCGCCTTAGATACTCTCTTAGGAAGTCGGACTATAGTTAACTCAGTTACCGATGATAACCCGGTCAATATTTATGAATTTATCATCCCCAATAATGGTAGTGAGTTTAGCCTATTTCTGCACGGTTTAAAAGCCGATGCTAATGTAGATTTAATCCAAGATATCAATCAAAATCAAGCCATTCAACCTGATGATATTATCGCCTCATCCAATAACCCCGCTTTAGCCACAGAATCCATTGATATTGACCTATTACCCACGGGAACCTACTTTGTGCGAGTTTCTCAGTTTCAGGGAGAAACCATTTATGCCTTGGAATTATCCGCCATTCCCCTGGATATTTGAAGGGGGTAGAGACAACCCTTGTCTATGGCATCCCTAGGTTATACCCATCTCCCCCCTAGATAGCAACCCCCAAAAAATTAGCTAGGAGGGTTGACATTTAGATTCCGGTGCTGGTATGATGTAAATCAATAAAGCAGCCCAGGGAAACTAATTTGTTTGGTCATTTCCCCAAGGAGGCTGCCATGACCAGACCTACAGCACGTCATGAAGACAAATACCAACCTTGTCCTAGGGGTTATAGGGTCGGTCGTCGCCGTCGCCGTCGCCGTCGTTCACCGAAATACCCTAGAGAATACACCATAGCCCTAATTAAAGCGATCGTCATTGCCTGCTGCGCCTGTACGACAATTACAGGGGAACCAGTGGTTAGCACTACGGTTAATGCTACTGCATGGCTAGGCATGGAAATTGCCAACGATCGCAATTCAAAAAACCACAAATAAATCCATTCCTAACAGTTGGGGCGGCTTGAGAGTCGTCCTAATTACTGTTGGAGGCGATCGATTAACTGTTGATACTCTTCTAGGGAAGCACTGCGAACCAATGGATGCTGTCCCAAGGTCCGATGATGATTCTGATTAATTCCCTGCATTTTTGATACCATTTTTGAGCAAGGGGGCAGTTATTCAATTGCAAATTTGCCTCAGCGATGCCTTTCATTGCATCAATTTCAGCCACTACCTCCCGGCATTTTTCAGCGATTTCTAAGCTCTGTTGATGATACTTTAGGGCTGATTCCGGTTGTTTTAAGGAATTGTAAATATCCCCCATTAAAACTAGGGCGCGGGCGATAAGGTAGGGATTGCCAAGGTTCCGAAATATTGCCAAAGCTGCCGTTGCTAAATGCAGGGATTCTTCGGGATTTTCTCGGCTTAAAATGCTGGCTAGATTACCCATCAGCATGGCACGCCCTTGGGGAGACTCGGCATCTGGGTGTTTTTCCAGGATATCTAAACTTTGTTGATAATAGGTCGCGGCTTGTTGCCACTGTCCCCGGTTTTTGGCGACGTTCCCTAATCCCATAATGGCTTTCCATTCTCCGGCTTTATCCCCCAATTTTCGGGCAACTTCCAGATGTTTTTGATGGTAGCTTTCAGATTCGTTTAACTCTCCCAGGGCATCGTAAATATTCCCCAAGCCGTTGTAACAAACCGCATCACAGCCCGGATTCAATTTTCCGAGGAGAGATTTATAGAGTTTTTCTTGTTGGTCATAATAACCCCAAACTCCCAATTGGTCGTGTAATTCTTGGTTGCTTTGGGGGTCAGGAATCACTGTCAAAATTTGGGTCGCCCGCCGCCAATCTTCCACCTCCCATAGGTGATAAAAAGACTCCAGGTAATGCTGCACCCGTTGCAGGGGGGTGGCTTCTTGGGGGGGGATGCTTTGATGACACAAAAAATATTCGACGGCAGTATAAGTAGCTAACTGCTCGATGGGAACTGTATTGATATCGATATCAAGTTCATCCCACAGCATTGGATGTCTCCTTTTGGGTATCCCATTGGCTCTGAAACAGTTTAGCACTACTTCCGTTCAAAAAGCGATCGCTTTTTGACATTTACAAAAAAGTAGTTGCCATACGTTCGACTTTCAAAGAAGTCTCAAGCATCATCTCGATGGCATGGGAGTGTTCTCAACTTGTTGCCATACGTTCGACTTTCAAAGAAGTCTCAAGCTGCCCAAGGCCTGCCGCCCCTTAAGTCCCTAAAACGTTGCCATACGTTCGACTTTCAAAGAAGTCTCAAGGTTACATCGTTACAGATGTCTACTTTGGCGGTCGCGAGTTGCCATACGTTCGACTTTCAAAGAAGTCTCAAGCAGTATAAGGTTGCATATGCACATGTCAACCAGTTGCCATACGTTCGACTTTCAAAGAAGTCTCAAGAGGAAGGGTGGATCGTGGTATTGACATGTAAACGAGGTCAAGTTGCCATACGTTCGACTTTCAAAGAAGTCTCAAGTGTTTCATGGTCTACAAGGTCTACAAGGGGGGGCGAGTTGCCATACGTTCGACTTTCAAAGAAGTCTCAAGATTGGTGTCCTGAGATATCATTGTGGTATCAAGACAAGTTGCCATACGTTCGACTTTCAAAGAAGTCTCAAGTGCTTCGTCCCCTTCGTCCTTGGGACTGGGAACTTGTTGCCATACGTTCGACTTTCAAAGAAGTCTCAAGCTTTGATGTCTTTATTCCCAACGGCTACGGCGGCTTCAAGGTTGCCATACGTTCGACTTTCAAAGAAGTCTCAAGGAAGGAAGAGGCTTTGTCGTGGAAGGAAGCGACAAGTTGCCATACGTTCGACTTTCAAAGAAGTCTCAAGCAGTGAACGATGTAAGCATCATACGGTCCATATCGTTGCCATACGTTCGACTTTCAAAGAAGTCTCAAGCGAAAGACAAAGTTTTTGTCCCCCACCTTCCAGTTGCCATACGTTCGACTTTCAAAGAAGTCTCAAGTACAAGGTCCTCCTCCACGGGGAACGACAAGTATTGTTGCCATACGTTCGACTTTCAAAGAAGTCTCAAGCGGAGGAATGTTTGTTGTTCGGGCAGCAACCTTTGTTGCCATACGTTCGACTTTCAAAGAAGTCTCAAGGAATAGGTCTAGACGCATTCAAGTACCCATCTGGTTGCCATACGTTCGACTTTCAAAGAAGTCTCAAGCAGTTCGCTCCTTAAAGTGCGAACTATTTGGGTTGTTGCCATACGTTCGACTTTCAAAGAAGTCTCAAGCAGGGGGGAAGCCAAGGTCTATCTCGGAAAAAGTTGCCATACGTTCGACTTTCAAAGAAGTCTCAAGACCAACAGCGGCTTCGTGCCGTTCGTAAACTTTCGTTGCCATACGTTCGACTTTCAAAGAAGTCTCAAGAAAGTTTCGGCAAAGGGGCTGACAAGCCCCTCCTTTTGTTGCCATACGTTCGACTTTCAAAGAAGTCTCAAGAATCGTAGAAATCGTAACTTACAGGTCACTCCATTGTTGCCATACGTTCGACTTTCAAAGAAGTCTCAAGTTCTTTGGGACGACGAGTGCAACTACTCCGAAGAAGAGTTGCCATACGTTCGACTTTCAAAGAAGTCTCAAGGTAATTACTTTACATTAATTTCAAAGATTGATCAAGTTGCCATACGTTCGACTTTCAAAGAAGTCTCAAGAGCATAAGAACGAAATCCTTGCTCTGAAGGGATTCTAACCCACCAATTCTATAGGGGTCAAGTCAGTACCCCAATTATTGACATAGATTAGCAATAATTGAGTTAACAAAATGACTGAAACCCGGTCGTAGCAGTCCACCTATAGGGGTCAACGAAAAAATCAGTGATTGGGCGGTTTGCCAGACCCCTGTAGGTGAATGGATGTTACAGGTCAGACCTGGGGCATCATTTGGAAAAAGCTAAATTTTCCACAACATCGGTCGATAGGTCTCCCGTTCTCCCATCAGACAGGAGATGTACTCCCACACCTGTAATTCCAGACAGCGATAGTAGCTGACCTTGTGACCTGTATGGGGATGGGTGGTGGAGAGGGATAGCTTGTCCTGCCAGTGCTTGAGATACTTTTTCAGAGCATCCGAATGTAGGTAAACTGATTCATTTAAGCTGAACAGTCCTGAACATTAATTGACAATGCTCGGACTGTAACTATAGCAATACCATCATTGCTGACAGTAAAGGAGGAATCCCTCAAAGCACGCAACATAATATTACGTGCGCCATTTGCATCTCTAGGTGTTTGACTGCCACAGTGAGGACACTTGTGTATTTTCGCACCACCTAGTTTGGCGTGGCGATGTCCACACACTCCACAGGTTTTAGATGTGTGACTTTCGCCCACATCAAGCACCACGCAACCACGCTTTGCTGCTTGATGTTTCAGAATTAACTTAAAGCGATAATGTGCCCAGGTCAGCATATTTCTGACTGTTTTCGACTGAATTTTTCTTCTTGACTTGGCTACCATAGAGGAAGACTCGAAGCGAGGCAGAAAAATTAATCCATAATTAGTAGTCAGATAATGTGCTGCTTTTTTATGCACTTCGTCAATTAAGTTCCGAATCTTTTCTCGAATCCGATTAGCTGCTTTTTTCAGAGAACGGCGTCGTTTGGCATTTACCTTGGTTGAGCGACTAATTAAATTATCTAGATGCGTACATAATCTTGTGATTCGCCCCATGTCGCCGTTGCCAATTTCAATTACTTTATCGCCGTCATATCCAGTTAAAAAAGTTCTGACCCCAGGATCTAAGGCAATTATTTTCCTTGAATATGTATGACTTTTAATTACAGGTTCAGGAAAAACAGCAAACCATTTACCACGCCGATAAATCAATTGAGTCCCATAATCACATTGATGTGGTATGGGCTCGCTTGCCTTAAACTTCAGCTTTTTCGTTAACTGACTGTACCATGTACCTTTGGTAAAGTTGGAATTATTAAATTTGATTGTTTGTTGTGGATTACGAATACTTCGGAAGCAGGCATCACGACTGGCTGTATAGGCTTGGTGGGCGTCAAATATGGCGTTCTGTCTGATATGACAAGGTGTTTCTTTCACCCATTGAGGTAAATCAGATTGCATGACCAGATTTCGCAATTTCAGCTTCCCAATCCGAGTCGTTGATTGACGCTGCATGGCTATGGCTTGGTTAAAACAATAACGACAAGCAGCCAGCCATTTTTTCCAAGTTTTTGCCAGTTCAGGACTGGGATAAATCCGGATCTTTTTTGATTGCAGATTTGTACTTTCTGAGTCCGTAAAGTCGGCAACTGTAGCTGGCTTCCCGGAAGCGGTAGATATGAACAATGGCAAGGATGTCTTCAACCAATTCTCGTTCTGGGGATAAACTGTCTTGGTTGAGAACCACGATTTTGGTTTTGTCGAGTTCACACAACCAGGAAATGAGGTCAAACCCGAAACGGGCAAGTCTGTCAAAGTGGGCAACCACAATAAATCCGACATCGCCTTGACGGAGGAGTTCCAAAACGGCTCTAAGTCCTGCTCTTTTGAAATTAAGACCACTGGCGATATCAGTGATGAGTTCGGCATTGGGGTATACTTCGAGTAGCTTTGCAGCTCCTCCGTCAAGGTCGGCTTTTTGTCCACGACTGGAAACGCGGGCATAAGCGATAATTGCTCTTTGCCGAATGCGATCGGATATTCCCTTGTAGGAGGCGATTTCATATCTTCTCTGTCCTTTGGGTGTCCTGATTGCTTGAATCTGGCCGTCTTTTTCCCATCTTCTTAGGGTATGTAAACATACACCAAAGTATTGAGATGTTTCACTTGGTGATGTATATTTCGGCATTTAACTCGCTTGCTGTGTAGTCGTCTAGCTTAACGCAATTGTTGAGCTGTGTCAATCGTTGTTCAGTGAATTGCCTAACAGGAAGAGACTCCTCCTCGCTCGTCGGGGGGAGTAAAATCGTCGAGGGTGAAAATTTTAGAGTTAATCAGGTACAACACCAAGGAGTCCACAACCATTTTCCCTTGGAGTTGATTTAATTGATGAATTTGCTGTGTTTTTGATGAGCTAATACTATTCATCTTGGTTAAGCAACTGTTGTACCCATTCCCTAATATCTGAATACAGGTAATAGGGCTGGCGGAAGGGGTGAAAATAATCGGTGATTTTATCCTGAAAAAATAGGGAGGGTGGCGGTTCGACTTCCATCAAAACGATCGCTTTTTCGCAAAGGATTTGCATAGCTGCCAAAATCGTTAATCCTGACTTATTAAAACCATCGGGAAAACTGGCAGAATCAATAGAGTTTTTTATGTCAAAATCTACCCAAAAATTTCGGGATTTTTGAGATTCTAAAATCATCTGCCTATCTTCCTCTAAAACCTCCATCATGCGTTCTTTAGAAATCCCCTTAGCACCATGAATTAATTTATTGCGTTTCACACACCAATAATCAAGGGATGCCATGGCTTTTACCAGCTCTTCCCAAGCGTCAAGCTGGGGCTTATTTCCCTGAGTTGCCAGCAAAGCATGAACAAAATTAAGTTTAGTGGGGCGACCGGGTAAAACAAAGCGATCGCCATATTTCCGGTCATCAAGAGGCTTAACCCATCGTTGATTGACGAGACATTTACCCCGATTAATAGCATTAACTAAATTCCAGTTTTCCGAGGCTGTTTCTAGTTCATAAAACTTTTGGGCTGCCCGTTGATTATCATCTAAAAGACTAGCGGTTTGCAGAATCCAATTGCCGCGCTTTTCGGGTCTATCAAAATATTTATCTCCCTGGAGGGCATAAATTAACTCGTGCAAGGTTTCCTCATAAAAAGAACCCATCCTGGTCAAAAAATCAGCAATGCGGTCAGTTTGCCAAAGTAAACAACATTGGGTATAGAGGTTGAGAAGTTTAGGAAAACGTCGATTTTCTTGGCCGGGGGGGTGGGGGTAATAATCCGATAATATTTTCAGGTCGTCCGACTGGTTAACCTGCTGTTTCGCATAGTCATTATCCAGGTTAAAATAGGCGATCGCTAAATTTAAACCCTGTTCCACCTTCTGTAAGCGACGATACATATTTCCAATGTTATCGATATCTTTCAAATCGTAGTTTTGCAGGGTTGCCAAACATTCCGACCAATTTTTAATCACCACCCGCACCCCATCAAAATCCCACCGTTGTAACAGTTGTTGAATCACTTGATATTTTTGTGTTTTCAGGTGATACCAGCGGGGAGTGAGAATACAGTCGGAATTTTCCCCTTTAAAGATATGCCGCACCGACAATTTCGGTTCGATAAAAATTTGTTTCTGAATAGCCGAAGAAAAAGCCTGCATTTGCAGTGCCGTTTGCATTTGTCCGGTTCCCCCTTTCAGGCTAATCAAAACCAGGTCATTAATGTGGGGATGGTTCACCGCAAAATGGGTTTGAAAAAACTCCCCATAAACTCGCATCAATTGGTTAATATCATTAACGGCAATATCAGCGGGAATTGTCCAGGGTATCAATTCAATATCCACCTGTTTTTGTGCCAACCACTTTGCCAAAATTGGGAACAAATAATAAGTATCTCGATGATGTCCTTGGGGTTGTTGAGGGGTAACTTGGTTAGTGACAAAAATATAGGCTTTTTCCACCTTAAAGATAGTTCTGGCTGTTTGAATAACCCCCAAAATCCGGCCAGGAGAAATGCGATCGCCCCAACCATTGGGGTCATCTTCTGGTTGATAATCTTCCCAAATTTTGCGGGTAATTTCCCGAAAAGAGAAGAAATATTTAGGATGCAAAGAAGCCTCGACTTGTAACTCTGGACAAAGGCACTCAGCAATCCTTTGATTTCGTGTCTGCCATAATTCCAACTCAGCATCAGTTAACTGACAACGGTCAATATTTTCTTCTTCCCGTTCAAAAATCGGCAGATAACCCGATTCAATTATATCATCAACTTTCAGCTTAACTGTCAAATCAGAAGTTCCCAGATTGGCGATTAAAATAGTCATAACTTAGCCCAAAAAAGTCGATAAAATCCGAATGCCATTAACTTGAGATAAAGACCTAGCAAAAGCAGCGCGATCGCTCTGTTTTGCCCCAAAAATCGTCACCGCCTGATAAGGAATCTTCCCCTCTGGAAAGTTAGACTTAATCACCACAAAAGAAGGTATTTCCAAATCACCGCCCACATAGGCATTGCCCCCACCTTGGCGGTTTCTCCCCTTAAAGCCGCTACTATAAAGCCAATCCAGAGCTTCCCCCCGCACATCAACCCCGCATCCTTCCACCGACCAATCTTTCACCTGTTCAGGATGCCTTAATCCCCTGTTGGGAACCAAAAACACACAAGCCTGTTGGTCGAGAACATCCTGATAGCGGTGTCTTCCCTTTCCCGGAGAGTGAGTTTCCGGCTTTCCTTGGGGGGAAGCCACCGCCCGGAGCCTTTCCCCTATCTCCTCAAAAAACCGCCGCCAGTCCTCCTGGTCACAGGGCAATTGCAACGATTCCACAGCCCAGTAACAGCCCCGCAGCCCCGGATAAGGGTGATTCCAGTGTAGAGGGCGGCGGGAACCATGTCCCACCCCCCCCAGATGAGTTGCCAGATACAGCAAATATTCCAATAGTCGCAGGTGGGTTGCATTTTGGGAAGCCAAAACAATCTCCCCCTCGTAAAAATCGGGATAAGTGCGACTTCCCACCTCTTCCAGCCAATCCACCGCAATGGTACAACTACCCTGGCGAGTTTGGGGGGCGATGGTTCCGAATAATTGCGCCTCCACTTCCCGACATTGCGCCAGGGGGTACAGACTCAACCCCAAAACTCGAAACCAATAACGCAGGACCCCCCGAATAGCCGTTGGGCGAAATTCCGGCTTTCCCCGCCTACCATTCTCTCTTGTGGGTGGGGTTGCTCCGTACATTCCCTCAGTCCACAGTTGAAAGTCGTGTTTGCAACTGTGGGGTAGGGCTGATTTAACTGTCGTGCATCCATAACCGGAACTCACCCGCGCCCCTAGTCCCCCTGTTAGGGCTGGTTTCACCCACTCCCGGACGACCGCCACATCTTCCGGGGTTCCCCTAGCGGTGGGGGCTAAACCAATTGTTAAGGTCGGTTTCAGCATTGATAACATTACATGGGGGGCCGGTTGATATACAATGCGATCGTCTTGCCAATTCCATTGGGGCGTGGTGATATCCAAATCCAGACAGGGTTGGGTGGGGAAAGCATCCAAAATCTGCACCCGACCTATACCGCCCTCTAGGGTACCGAGGAGGCGTTCTACTTCCCCTTGGGGTAGATTTTGTCTCCCGTAAGCGCGGATGACTCCCTTGAGGCTGCTGGCGGGAATATAGGGCACGCCATAAATGGGATGCAAGGCAGGTAACAACAATTCACGAAAACCTCGCAACCCCCCCACTCGTAACCGCCAAAGAAATGACACTTCTACCGTAGCCGTGGCCAGCAGTTGGGTTTTTTCGGTTAAACTTTTATAAAGGGCGGCGCACTTTTTTTCGGCATCGATCGCTTTTTGTAGGGCGGGAGTAATGCGATCGTCCAATGGTTCATGATTCAGGGCTTGCAGGGGACTCGAACCCGTTTTTTGCATCCCCCTCGGTTTTTTCCCATTCGACAACCCTGGGAGAGTATGGGAGGGGGCATTTCCCACTACGCAAGCAATCCGTTTTGACTGCCAGTGGGGGGGGAGATGCTTTTGCAATTTCGGCCACTTCTTTTGTGCCTTTTGTTGCGCTTCCTCCTCCTGAAAATAGAAAATAATTTTATCAGTCACCTCCGGGCTGGCATCTTTATACAAGTCATAAAGGGGGTTTTTATTCTTCTTGAGTGTCTCCAGAACCCCCTGCCATTCTCTCATGATTCCGTCGCCTCCCCAAGTACCGCCGCCGCCCAAAATGACCATTCCTTTGCTAGTTGCATCCCTAGGCGATTTAGTGCTGTATATTTAGCCAGGGGTAAATGAATCAAACTGCCTTCGTCGGTCGGGTCAAAGTCGATATCACTAAAAGCCCGCAACCGGACTAAGAAATGGCGATAAACTTCCCCTTTGTAAGTCGTATCTTCCGCCGTCCCCAATAAAAATTTTTCGGCATCCCCCGCCAGTCGGTGCAGTCCCCAGGTGGAAATATAAGCGCTTAATCCTTGAATCAGTCCGCTGGCTTTTGAATGGTAAGCGGGGGAAAGTTTGCCTTGGATTTCTGTTAGTGCTTGGTGGGCTTCTTGTGAGAAAATTCGACGATCTAAAAACATTACTCAATCCCCCCCAATTTCATTTATAATTGAGATGGTTTTGGCTTGAGTCCATCCCCGTCCGATTCCTTCGAGTCCTCCGAATTGAATCCGTCCATTCAGCAGGGCTCGCAGTTTCTCTCGCACCTTTTCCGTCGATTCTTCCCCCGATTCTGTCTGTTTGGCTGGCTTCATACCCCACGGGAAAAATAACATCGTTTCCGGCGGCACCGCTTCTTCCGCACGAAATGAACCCCCTTTCACCGTTTTACTTTCCTCGGACAAGGCGACTCTCACTTCCCGCTGTAAGCCGGTTTCTACCAGTGCCGCGCAATCTTGATCACTGAGAATTACTAACTTTTTCAGTAGCAGGCTAAGGCTATTGTCTCCCCAGGTGCTAGACAATAAACTGGTCAGGAATGAACCATCAAATTGACTTAAATTCTCTGGTTTGATTAAGGCGGTTTGCAAAAATAACGTTTCTGGTTTAAAACTGACTAGGGCCGGTTGTGTGGGACTCAGTTGCTGGCACTGTTTGATAATGTCGTTGATGCTGTTAATTTGTACCCACTGATGCCACCTTCGCAACCACAGAGGACAGGTTATCCAGATCAGATGATGACTCAAAGAAGCGATCAGAAAAAATAGCATCGAAGCATCAGCAAACCAGACTTCTCCTTCCGTTGGCTGTTTTCCTTTTTCGATTTTCTGCCCGAAAAATATCCCTGCATTATCTTCTGTTTCCAGGGAGGCGCGAATTTTACCACGCAATGAAGAGGCGGGTAGGTAGGGAAATTCTGTGTGGACTTCCCGCGCAATTCCCATTAAATTGCCTTCGTTAGCACTCCCTCCCGTGTGGAGGGGGGTTAGTAAGTGCAAATAGGTTAAAAATTCGCTCATCTCTCCCCCCACAGTAGTTTACCATAATTCAATTTGCGAAAGGTTTGCAGCCACGGTTTTCCTTCGGTATTGGGTAGGAGATGGTCAATGGTCGGGAATATCTCAGCCGTAGCCGGAGAGTTGCTATCAAATAGATACACCGTCCCCGGTGGGGCGAAGGCATATTGCGGTTGCAGGGCGAAGGTTTTTTCTGTTTTGGTTTCAACTACTCCGTTTTTGGTGCGGGTTTTCTGCCTCTGTTGATGACCAATTCCCCCCCACATCAATGGGCGATCGCCTACACAACCCCGCAAACAGTCCCGCCATAAATCTGGGTAAAGTCCATAGATAAGTTTCTGGGAAGTTTCCGCCAGTCCAGGAGTTAATAAATAAGCAAACATCCCCGGTTTGGGAGTGTCCGGTTTGGGATGTTTCCACAGCGATCGTAATTCTTCCAGTAGGGTCTGATTTTCAATTAAAGAGACTCTCACCCGGTGTCCTTTTCCTCCTAAACGCACTACAAAAGAAGATTTTTGCTCCCCCTCTAATTTCACCCCCGCCACCAAACTCCACCCTGGTTTTAAGCGGGTTGCTACCTCCACAAAAAAGCCATCGGAGTCCTTTACCTGTCGTGTTCCCGTCTGAATATGGGTATGAGGTAGCACCTGCACTCCCCAAGGATCTGAGCAAAAATCATCGGGGGTAAAATTGCGATCGCCTTCCAGATATTTCCGCAAAGCCTGCCCTTTCATCCAGGGTGGGGGAGACCCACAAATATACTCGCCCTTTTTTAACTGAGGGGGAACCATCGGAGACAACCAACCACTTTGACTATAGCAGATAAATTCCCAGGAATCAAGGGTATCAGCGGGAATTAATCTAGTCAAACTCTCCCAACTATTATCATGGTTTAAGTCCAGGTTCAAATCTTGGGAATTATCCGATTTTTCCCCGGCTTGCACCGTCAGCAAATCTTGAGGAGTCCGCAGCCAGAGAGTCCGGTTTTCATCCAACAAAAACGGCCCCAAAAATTCGGGATTAATTTGATGTTTAGTCCTGGGCGATCGTAAAGCCTGAAACACCACACTAGGTAAAGGGGGGAACTGTCCTTTAGCCATCGCCCCTTCCCCCGGTCTGAAAGGTTTAGCTTCTCGAAATAGTAGCACATCAAGGGGGGTAATAATATACCAATCCATCATTAAATATCCTCCTTCCTACCCTGCCATTCTTGCCGTTGTTGCATTTTATCCAACCAAAACGCCGAGAAACGCAACAGATAACTGAGAGATTTTAAATCAATTCCTAGGGGTAATTCCCCCTGGTTGTCTAGTTGAGAATTTTCCTGCCATTGCGCCTTTAAATATCCCGCCCAATTTTCCCAATCTTCTAGCCACCGGATTAAACCATCTCGATTAGTTTCAATCGCTTCTACTTCCTCACGGCGTTGAGAAATTGCCCAAGCTGCTTTGGCGATTAAATTAGAATTGGGAGTTAACGAAGCGTGAAGTGGTAACTCTTCCGCTAATCGATAAAGTAGGGAACTTAATATTTGGGGTTGATCAGTGTTTATCCACTGTCGCCAACTCTCCAATAACTCACCTTTTAGTAACGCTTCCAAACAATTACCAGAACTGTACATAACCCGGAAACACAGCCCACTTTTAGGCGGAATATATCCCGGTTCATCAGGCTTAATTCCCGGTGTCCCCAACATTTTTTTTGCCTGTTTTTCCGCCTCCCATAATCCTGATAAAGCGATCGGGAGCGGGACGCTTTTATGAGCTATAACAATTCCAAAACTCATAGTTGCATTTTCTCCCATTGTAAATAATGGTCGATTGGGCAATCCTTGAAAATCATGATTTTGAGATATCGGCATCCAGTAACCCCCCCGGCTTTCAAACCTCAAATCTGCCTCTCCTAACTGAGGTTTATAAGGGTCTTCAGCACCACACCAAGCCGCCCTCAAAGACAGCAGATAATCCGGCAAATCTTCCAGGGGTAGTAAAGCCATGACATCATCCCCCCCACTATAGACTACCTTACCACAAAACCGCTTTTCAGTAATCAAAGGAACCAGGCGATTAGAGAAATCCAGCAGAGCCCTATTAAGACCGATATGGGTAGCTGGTCCCATCCGTTTTCTGGTAGCCAACAAAGCCTCATCATCATCTCGAAAAGCCCTAATAAACTGTTCTAGCTTCCGATTATATTCCTCATCATTTAGATGCAAATAGCCCTCCCGTTGCATAAATCCATGAGGTTCAGTTTCAGTTAAATACTGCTGATAAGGATGTAGTTTTTTCCCCGAAACATATTTTCCCATCCCGTCTCCATCTCCTAATACAATTACCCACCAATCACTCGGAGAACCATCGCCAAATTTTGTCTGAATATGGGCGGCTTCCACTAGGGGACGCAAACGGCTAATTTCATCAGAATTTAAGCCCATGTCATCAGCCAGCCATTTACTCGAAAACATGATACCATTATAATTCTTCCCACCTAGATAATTAGGATTAATACAACTATCCGTTTTAGGAATATTAGTAAGGCGACCACGGCTGAGGGCTAAAAATCTTTGATATTCCTTGCTAGACTTGCCAAAATCTTGTTGAATTTGATGCTGTAAATATCGCCAATATTGAGTTAATTTGCCCTGATTACTATGTAGCTGCCAATCCTCATAAGCAAACCGTGCATAAGCTATACAACTGAGGTTAGGAAATCGAATAAATTGGCTATAATCAATTTCGGCATCATTCTCATTTTCTAAATCCCTAAAATTAATCCCCAACGACTCACCCACACCCCCATAAACCCAAGCCATGCGTTTAGTCATTTCTATCGCATTGAGCATTTCTGAACCATTAAACAATCCCGGATATACCTTAGCAATTAACCGCCAAAATAGTCTCATAGACTCAACAGGTAAACCGTATCCTTCCCGAAAATTTCCATGATATCGAAATTGAGGATGCAGGGCGCTGAGTTGACCAGATAGACTAGAACGTAATCCTGGGGAAACAGGAATAGACCAAGTTCTAGTATTTTTAATCCCTTGCATTGCTTGGGCGCATCTAGCTTGAATTGACCCCCACCATGTGCCATTATTTAGACTGCGATAAATAATGGTTTCCGCCACTGTAGGAGGTGCATTTTTTTCATGATTACCCGCTAATTCTTGTTGAGATTGAATCCAGTTATCATCAAACTCTTCTTGGTTATTTTTATCAATAATTAATGGCGTATTGGGGTCTCCCAAAGGAACCGCTGTCCAATAAGTTTGCCAGGTATTATTAATTTGATTTTCCCAAAGATTACGCCATTCCCAACAGCTTTTTTTCTGCCATTTTTCCAGATCATGTTCGTGGGATTCGCGGTCGGAACCCTCAGCCGCAAATTCCTTCAGTATCTGCTCAATTGTGTCTTGATTAGCTGGATTTTTAAGAAATTCTATAATGCGATCGCGTAGACCAATTTCTAATTGTTTAATTGGATGGTTAGTTATGCCTTCTCTCACATTATCAGCAATATTAATCCACTCTTGTCGGAGTTTTTGGCACAATGTATTCCCGACTTCCTTGGCTGTGGCGGCACTGTTAAATAACATAGCGATCGTATTCGGAAATCCAGCAGTTGCTAAGGAGGTACTTAAATTGAGGTTATAGCGTTCTAGGGGGTCATAACCATCAATATCTATCAGTTTGAAAGTCTCACTAAATGCCGGATATTTTTTTAACAGAAACGCATCGATAATTTCCTGACCCCACAAAGAAGGGGTAATCACTATATCTGCGCCGTAGTTTTCCGCTACAAACCAGCAAAGTTTAGCACTCAGATAATGTAATAAATATGACCCCGACCAGAAATCCAAGAATTTGCGAGAGGCTTTGATAAAGTCCTGAATTGGAGAGAATGTGAATAGTAACAAGTGGGGATATTCATTACTGGGATTTTGGGCTTCAATGGTGCTGGCTAATGCTGATACTGTGGCTCGATAGCTATGAACTGGGCAGTCTGGTAAAATACTATGTTGGGGATAAAGTAAAGCATCGGGGTATTGTTGTCTTTGGAGTTCCGGTTCAAATCGCCACAACCACCAAAATACTGTTTGGGGGTCCGGTTCATTTTTCAGCCAATCAGGAATAGCTATTGTTATGTGATTTGGCGGTTCAATTAACCTGGCTTGACCACTAATGGGATGCTTGATAATTGTGGGGGAGTCCCTAATTCGGTCGATTTCTAGGTTAATCCGATCAGAAGAACTAGCGATCGCTTCTATCTCCCCTTGATGAGTTAACCACCATGATAATGCTGTCTGTCCTTCCTCTGTCTGCAAACAAACCAGATGATTACATAAGTCACTATTTCCTAGTAATGCGTAAATTTTACGATGAAAAATAGACATTATTTTGAGTCATATTAACCGATAATTGATAATTCTTAATTTTCCTGGGAAGCACGCAGTTGACCGCAGGCTGCATCAGCATCTAAACCGCGAGAATAGCGAACGCTGACTGCTACCCGTCGCTCTTCCAATTCCTTCACAAAACCCTGTATTTGTGAGGGACTAGGGCGTTGATAATCCACCTCATTAATGGGGTTATAGGGAATCAGATTAACATGACTTTGAAAGCCACGCATAAGGCTGGCTAATTCCGCCGCGTGGGTGGGTAAATCATTAACCCCAGCTAACATCACATATTCAAAACTTACCCGCCGTCCGGTCAATTTCACATAATCTCGACATTCAGAGATTAGCGCTTCTAGGGGATAGGTTTTGGCGCTGGGAATCAGTTGTTCTCGGAGAGTTTGATTAGAAGCGTGTAAACTAACAGCCAGGGTAATTTGTAGCTGATATTCGGCTAATTGGCGGATACGGTTGGGAATGCCTACAGTGGAAAGGGTAATCATTCGCTGTCCGATACCAATATCTCTATTTAAGCAGGTAATAGCAGCGATCGCATTTTGAGTATTCAGTAAAGGTTCCCCCATACCCATAAAGACAATATGGCTGACACGGCGTTGGAAATCTTCCTGAACCGTCAGCACTTGATCTACAATTTCATGGGTTTCTAAGTTGCGGAAGAACCCCCCCTTTCCGGTAGCGCAAAAATCGCAAGCCATGGGACACCCCACCTGAGAAGAAACACAAACCGTTAAGCGGTCATGGGTAGGAATCCCGACAGTTTCAATAATTTGACCATCGGATAATTTCAGCAGATATTTAATTGTACCATCACTAGCAACCGCGCGATAATGAATAGTTGAACGACCAACGGGTATGGTCGCTAATTGCGATCGCCACTGTTTCGGAAACACAGTGATTTCCTCCAGGGATTTAGCCCCTTTCTGATAAATCCACTGATATAATTGCTTTCCCCGATAAGCTGGTTGTCCCTGTTGCTGAACCCAATCAGTAAGTTCAGGTAAAGATGTCCCCAGTAAAGGTTTAAAAGCTGGTTCAACTGCGATCATATAGCTACCCTGTGCTTTTGTAGATTAATCCGCTGATTGTGGCTTTTTCGATAACAGAAATCCCCGTAACTGATTGAGATTAACCGTTTGTCCCAAATTGAGAGGTAACACAGAAACACCTTCTAGGCGCGACTGTACCCAACCCTCTCCCCAATACCATTCATGAAAGCCATCAATCCCCCCACTGAGGAGAAACCGCAAACAGTTAGACTCAGCCACATCAACATAGTGTTCGATTGTCACCGGACCCAGTGAACTGGTGAACTTGAGACCCATATTAAACTGTTGGGGGAGTCCCGGGGAAAATTGCACAGGCCACAACCACTGTTGAACTTGGTGGGGATACAACAGACTTTCGCGAATAGTCGCCTCAGAGGCATCTACCTCAATCCTTAGACTGCTTTTTTGAAAACTACCCAGCATAAGTCACCATGATCAAACCAGTTAGCGATCGCACTTGTCGGATCACAACCACTCCTAATTATAGCAGTCAGCGATCGTTCTAGTAACCTGTAGGGTGCGTCAGAACCCGAAAATGGTAATCATCACCCCAATCTACCAAACTGAGCCACCTGACACCTGATAGCCTTTAGGGTGCATCCCCAATCTACAACAAAACTGACAGACCCCACACCTAGTAGCTTGTATGGTGCGTGATCATAAGTAAACCCGCTTCGCCCCTCTAACTATGAGGGAACAGGGGGGGCAGGCGGGAACTAAATGGATAATGGATTGCATACCATTATAGGCTGTAAATTATAGATTGTCAATCATCAATTTTCCAGGAACTATGGCTGATCAACTGATACGTGCTACAGCAGCCGACGGCGGTATTCGTGCCGTGGGGGTAATTACCACTCGTCTAACCGAGGAAGCAAGAAAACGGCATAAATTGTCCTATGTAGCCACAGCAGCCCTAGGACGGACAATGGCAGGGGGTCTGTTGCTGGTTTCTAGCATGAAGCGTCCCGAGTCACGGATCAATATTCAAATTCAAGGGGACGGACCTTTAGGGGGCCTTGTAGTCGATGCGGGGCTAGATGGCACTGTGCGGGGTTATGTTGGGAACCCAGAAATTGAGTTAGCCCCGAATGCTGATGACAAACTAGACGTTGGCAGGGCAGTGGGTAAAAACGGGTATGTTTACATAGTGCGGGATGTTGGCTATGGTTATCCTTACTCGAGTACCGTTCAACTGGTGTCAGGAGAAATCGGTGACGACCTGACCCATTATCTGGTATCATCAGAACAAACCCCGTCGGCTTTAGTCTTAGGCGTGTTTGTGGATAAAGAAGGGGTACAAGCGGCCGGGGGGCTGTTATTACAGATTCTCCCCAAAGCCGCCACTGATTTAGCACTGATAGAGTTATTAGAATCGAGAATCGGTGCTTTATCTGGTTTTACCCCTCTGTTGCGCGCCAGTCAAACCCTACCCAATATTTTTGAGCAATTGCTAGGAGATTTGGGGTTAAATATTCTACCGGAAACCCAATTGCTACAGTTTCATTGTGGCTGTTCTTTTGAACGGGTTTTAGGTGGTCTCAAGATGTTTGGACAAGCTGAACTGCGAGATATGATTCAAAAGGATAGCGGCGCAGAGGCTAAATGTGAATTTTGTGGCCAGACTTATCACGCCACCAAGGAAAATCTGCATGAGTTGATCCGAGACTTGAATCAGGATGAGGATCAGTTGTCCGAAAAGATTGGCAAGGTTTTCTAGAAAACTTCCCTAGGGGATTGGAAGCGAAGGCTAAAATAATTCCCTAGGTGGGGTGATTGCGATCGCTTTCCTAACAGTGCTATAAGAATCAAGCAGCACCTTACTTTTTCCCCGTGGATAGTTGGTAGGGGGTGAATGCAGCGTGAGGATGGCTTAACCTATGATTGACAGGAAACCGAAACAAAACCGTTGGCTAGAATTGCGTTCCCCAAAAGTGGCGACACCACCACCCGCAATATCTAACAGAGTAGGGTCGCCGCCAAAATTGGTGCGGGGAAGTTCTGAGTCCATACAGCCAGAACGTAAAAGCCGTAAAGAACGGTTAAAAGAACTGCGGATGCTGCTAGAATCGGAAAGCATGAATCAGCCACCCTCACCACCGCCAGAACCGGAAGTCGTGAAGCCAGAGCCTACTGTATCATCAGCTTTGGTGACAGTGGTTCCCCCAACTGTTGAACCGGAAACGCCTTCACCAAAGAGAAATAACCCCATTATGGCATCTCTACCTGTGTTGGGGTTGCTGTTGGTGTTGGCGACTCCCCCAGGGGTGGCTTATGTGGCTAGTACGTTACTGTTGCGATCGCCTTCTTTACCTAACTGTCCTAAGATTTTTTGGCCTCTGGCTTCTGCCTCTCTGCGTCTGTACTGTGCTGAAATGGCTGCCAGTAAGAAAACTTTAGATGATTTCCTCCTCGCCTTTGAGTTGGTTAGTGTCCTGTCAGAAGACCATCCCCTCCGCCCGGAAATTAACCGCCACATTGACCAATGGTCGATGGGTATTCTGAATTTGGCAGAGTCTAAGTTTCAAGCTGGGGAATTATCGGAGGCAATTCGGATAGCGAAAAAGACTCCTCCGCAAACTTCAGCATCAGCTACTGTAGAACAGCAGATTAAACAGTGGCAAGAAATTTGGAAAAGGGCTGAGGGTATTTACCGCAAGGTTGAAGATTTGATGCGCCGAGAAGAGTTGAATTTGGCATTTCGGGAAGCTACCCAGTTATTGAATGTGGGGAATAATTACTGGGAAACGGTGCGGTATCAGAAATTAACCGATTTACTACATATCGCTAGGGAAGATAGTCAGAAATTGGCGGAAGCCCGAAGTTTAGCGAATCAAGGGGGGGTTAATAACCTATTACTGGCAATTAAAAAGCTAGAGGAAATTTCTGATGATAGCTATTTGCAAGATCAGGCGAAAAAAGAAGTTTCGGCTTTGAGTAAATCGATGATGACTATAGCCGAAGATATCCTGAATCAGGGTCAATGGCAAGAAGCGATCGCTACGGTTAATAAAATTCCCAGCAGTGCTAACCTGACTGAGGAAGTTAAGGATTTTATCGTTTTAGCCCGTGCCCATGTTCCGGCGCTCCTGGATACGCCAGAAGGACTCACAGATGCGATCGCTCAAGCAGGTACTATTGAACGTAATCGGCCGCTATACTGGAAGGCACAACAATATATTCGGGGCTGGCAGCAGGAAATTGCGGATCTGACAATTATGAATGAAGCCTCGCGATTAGCCCGTAGCCAAACTATACCGGATTTAAGGGCGGCGATCGCTAAATTGCAACTAATCCCGGTTTCTCATTCCCGTGGTAGTGAAGCTAGGAAAAATATTAGCCAATGGAATCAGAAAATTGAGGAAATCGAAGATCGGCCTAATTTGGATATGGCGGAAAAGTTGGCGAGTTTTGGAGATGTTGATTCTCTGAAGGCGGCGGTGGAAAGGGCTTCTCAAATTGGTCGCGGTAGGGCACTATATGATGAGGCTCAAGAAAGGATTAATGAGTGGCGTGTCAGAAGTGAGCGCCTAGAGTTTCAACCTGTTCTCGACCGCGCCCAAGAATTAGCCGCCCAGGGTGATTTTGCTAATGCTATTGCTGTGGCTGAACAAATTAGACCCGGTTTATTGATGTACGAACAAGCCCGGGCTGATATTAACCAATGGCGATCGCAATTACAAGATATCCAGAATTTACAAAATGCCGAAACTTCTGCCATTCCTGGCACTATAGATGGTTTAATTCGTGGCATTCAATTAGCCGACCGAGTTTCTCCTTCTGGTTCGTGGCGTTGGCGTGCAGATCAGCTCATTAATGATTGGAGTCAAACCTTATTTACTCGCGGATTAGATCAGGCGATTTATGATATACCTGGGGCTATAGAAACCCTAAAAATGATTCCCCCAGGTACTAGCGTTTATAATTCCGCTCAAGCTCAAATTTCCGATTGGCAATCTTGGTTAAACCCACCGACCCCAGTTCCCTATGAACAGCCCACTCCGACTAGGTCAGTATCTCCTACTATTGAATTTGATCAGCCACCAGATCTTAACAAACCAATTAGATCGGATAACTGAATTGATCACCCTCAACCACGCCTTTAAAAAATTCGCCCAAAAATTAACCACAATTGGGGTTGATTGACCTTATAATTGGGAGCAAAAGAACTACAGGCATGACCTACTGGGACAAACCATTACCCCATAAAATCCTAACCCCCGCCGAACTACTCCAGCTTTATGCTAGTGGTAAACGAGGGTTCATCGGCGTAGACCTACAAGAGGTAAACCTCGAAGGAGCCAATTTAAAAGAATTACTCCTCTGGCAGGCTAACCTCAAATCCATTAATCTCCGTCGCGCTAATCTTAGCAACACCCATCTATTTGCTAACCTCTGTCAAGCCAATTTGTCCGACACCGATTTAAGCAATGCTAAACTACTTTATTCTGACCTCAGAGAAGCCAATTTAACTAGGGCTAAATTGTTCAAAACCAATCTCAAAGGGGCAGATTTACGCGGTGCTAATTTCAGCTACGCTAAACTAGCATACGCTGACTTAACCGAAGCCGATTTACGCGGTGCCAACTTCTATAATTCGGTTCTATTTTCAGTCACCATAAATCGCGCTCATATTGAAGATGTTGATTGGAGTGAAACCACTTTAGTTAAAACCAATCTGCGAGATGCGCTATAATTAAATTAGCTTCTGTCTCTGTCTCTGTCTCTCCCCTAAGTAAGTGGGTCAGTTATGTTGGTAGCCGCTCACCATAGACCCCAAAACCTTCTAGTTAACACCTAAAACTTGTACATCACCTAACTCAGAAAACCTATATTTAATGAATATTGAACGGAATTGTTGTTGATATCTCTGTAAAGCTAAAATACTAGCTATAGTAGTTCCTCAGTAATTATGGCTTCCATTGCTCGCAAAAACCTCATCGAAGATATTCCCCGCTTCCTGGCGGCTCAGGCTGGGATTATGTTTGCGGTGAGTTTAGTTACCATTCAAAATGGCATTCTCAACGGATTTGTGCAATCCTCATCTCTGCTTATTGATAAATCTAGCGCCGATATTTGGATTACCTCCGAAGACATGGTGCATCTCAATCTCACCATGCCACTAGCCCTAGAACAACTCACCAAAGCCCAAAAAGTTCCGGGGGTAGAACTAGCAGAACCTCTAATTTTTCAAAGTGCGCGTTGGCGCGATCCGACTGGTCAAATTCAAGCTATTAATTTAGTCGGTTCTAACCCTGACGGTAAACTGTTTGCTCCCTGGAATATTATTGAGGGAGATTTGGAATCTCTCAAACAACCATATCGGGTAATAGTAGATGAGAGTAATTTAAACTCCCTACAGGTTAGCGGTGTAGGAGATACGGTTACTATTTCTGGCTTAGAAGCGAAGATTGTCGGATTAACCCAAGGTACTCAACCCATTGTTAATAGTATTTTCGTCTTTGCTTCCCTGAAAAATGCTAACGCCTATGTTACTGTACCTCTACAAACTCAGACCAGATGCACTTTTGAGAATGGCAATCTTAACTGTGTTAATGTTTTTGATGATTCTGGCGATCGCCAAACCCAAACCGATATTTCTCCTGAACCTAGACCCCTAACATTAACTGATCCAATTACTTATATTTTAGTGAAAGCGAAACCTAATCAAGACTTACAGCAACTACAAGCTGAATTAGAAGCGACTCTCCCTAATACACGCGCTTATACCAGACAAGAAATAGCCGAAAAAATCCAAGATTACTGGCAAAAACGCACCGGCGTAGGCTTCGTTTTGAGTTTGGGTGCTGTGGTCGGAATTTTGGTGGGTATGATTGTGGTAGCTCAAATTCTTTATGCTTCCGTTGCTGACCATATTAAAGAATTTGGTACTCTCAAGGCTATGGGCGCTCCCGATCGCCTGCTTTATTCTGTGATTTTAGAACAGGCTTTTTGGATGGCTGTTCTCGGCTATATCCCCGGAATGGCTCTCTGTTTGGGTGTGGCAAGTTGGGCTTCTGCTACCCAGGGTATTTTGATTTTGATTACTCCGGCTTCTGCTGTAGGGGTGTTTTTCTTGACTTTAGTAATGTGTGGAGGTTCGGCTTTCTTTGCTATCCAAAAAGTCACTCGCGTAGACCCGGCGATCGTCTTTAAGGCTTGAAAATTTCTCTATAAAAAGGTTGACAGATACAAGAAAATTATGCTATTTTGGCAAGGAATCCGCTTTCTCAATATCAAGTAGCGATCGCATTTCCGGTAACTCAAAGAAACCGGGTTTCTAGTTAGGCGATCGCATTTTGGGAAGAAGAAGGCGATCGCTCCAAGATTTGTTAAAGTTTAGGTATAATTATAATTAATGTTCCTGGTTGATTCACGGCTAATGCAAAAAACTCGACAGTTAACTGCAATTATTGAGAGAGAAGGCGACGGATATTTTTCTTTGTGTCCCGAACTCGATCTGGCGAGTCAAGGTGACACGGTGGAAGAAGCGCGATCGAATTTAATGGAAGCGATCGAACTTTTTTTAGAGATGGCTGATGCTTCGGAAATTGAACGTCGTTTAAATAATAATGAGGTTTTCGTTGAGTCGATGGAGATTACAGTTGGGTAAGTTGAGGGTTTTATCGGCGAAGGAAGTGTGCATAATTTTAGAAGAACAGGGTTTCATCGAGGTGAGGGTGCGTGGCAGCCATATTATCATGCAACGGCGCGAAGCCGAATCAACAATAACCATTCCCGTTCCCAATTATAAAGAATTAAAAATCGGAACTTTGTGATCGATTATTCGACAGTCCGGTTTGTCTCGTTCTTTATTTGAGATTGATGAATGAACCGGACGTTATATAAGAAGCCTGGTTGATAAATTGTGCGATCGCATTTCCGGTAACTCAAAGAAACCGGGTTTCTAGTTAGGCGATCGCATTTTGGGAAGAAGAAGGCGATCGCCCCAAGATTTGTTAAACTATTAGGTATAATCAATGTTCCCAGTTCATTTGGCGATCTAGGATGATATCTCATGCAAATTAAGGGAATCAAAAAAGGTCGAACTATCGAAATATTTGAAGATATAGACATTCCCGATGGTCAAGAAATCAGCTTATCAATTGAGGCGGGGGGAGGTTTTTGGCAACGTCTCCAGCATTTTAGACAAGAACTTGAGTCTGAGGAAATTTGGATCGAACCAGATGTTTTTGATGGGGTGCGGGATTCATCGCCGGGTCGAGAAGTGACTTTATGAGTTTACGATTTTTATTGGATACTAATATCCTCTCGGAACCGACACGCCAAAATCCGCATCCCAATGTGATGGCAATGCTGGAACAACACGAACTAGAAGTAGCCACATCAACGACTGTGTGGCAGGAACTTCTTTTTGGATGTTCGCGCCTTCCGGATTCTCAGAGACGGAGATTTTTAGAAAGGTATTTGAATCAGATCGTTCGTCCGACTATTCCAATTCTGCCTTATGATGTGGAGGCGGCAACTTGGCACGGAATTGAAAGAGCCAGATTGACGAGTATTGGAAAGACACCTTCTTTCCCGGACGGTCAAATTGCTGCTGTGGCGAAAGTCAACAATTTAATTGTGGTGACCAACAATGTATCAGATTATCGAAATTTTTTAGATCTGGCAGTGGAAAACTGGTTTGAATAAAAGAGCGATCGCATTCCCGGTGACTCAAAGAAACCCAGTTTCTAGTTAGGCGATCGCATTTGGGGAAGAAGAAGGCGATCGCTCCAAGATTTGTTAAACTTTAGGTATAATTATAATTAATGTTCCCGGTTGATTCACGGCTAATGCAAAAAACTCGACAGTTAACTGCAATTATTGAGAGAGAAGGCGACGGATATTTTTCTTTGTGTCCCGAACTCGATCTGGCGAGTCAAGGTGACACGGTGGAAGAAGCGCGATCGAATTTAATGGAAGCGATCGAACTTTTTTTAGAGATGGCTGATGCTTCGGAAATTGAACGTCGTTTAAATAATAATGAGGTTTTCGTTGAGTCGATGGAGATTACAGTTGGGTAAGTTGAGGGTTTTATCGGCGAAGGAAGTGTGCATAATTTTAGAAGAACAGGGTTTCATCGAGGTGAGGGTGCGTGGCAGCCATATTATCATGCAACGGCGCGAAGCCGAATCAACAATAACCATTCCCGTTCCCAATTATAAAGAATTAAAAATCGGAACTTTGCGATCGATTATTCGACAGTCCGGTTTGTCTCGTTCTTTATTTGAGATTGATGAATGAACCGGACGTTATATAAGAAGCCTGGTTGATAAATTGTGCGATCGCTTTTTTGCAAGTAGCAATAAAGGGGGTTTATATCAACAATCTAGTTAACTCTAAACTGAAAGTTTTTGGTATTTCCCAGAAAGTCACTGCCACAGTAGGTTCTAACTTTTCCTTTATAATTTCCACGATTGAAATACCTGTTGGGAATATATAAATTAAAATTAGTGTACACGCTGTATTGATATGTAGGACGAAAAGTTGCACTGGTTGACAACTGATTATCCCTGGTTTGATACCCTCGAATCGTGCTTCTTACCTTCTGGCCATTTTGATGATAAAAATATGTAATCGCTGTACAATGACGGTTTTTTAGGTGAGCCGTCTTAAAATCAATAACTATTCTCATGTTTTGCCCAGACGACCTTCTGACATTATGGTAAACGTTTAGATTGGTTATTCTCACTCTAGGCTGACTTTCCCAAGCATAAAAACCCAAAAAAGCAGTTATTGCAAAACCAACAATAACTGAAAAAATTAACCTATTTTTATCAGCTAATTTGGTGCGTTGATGTTTTCCAAGCGCTGCAATAATTCTGCGGCTCAGTTCTTGTTCATCATTATTCATCTACAACTTCATCCTTTTGTTTTGACAACTCTGCTTTGATTTTTTCTCCGATTTCCTTTTTTTCTTCAGGACTTAATTCTTGAGGTTTGTCTTTGTTGGAAACATTAATTCGTGATTTTTTAATCCCTTCTATGGAGCTAACTAAGTCGGTTAATTCAATTTTGTTCCTCCCCTGTCTAGCAACTCTCATTGCAGCATCTATGACGGCATTTTTAATATCGCGACCACACACATCATCAACTTTAGCCAGTTCTGCTAGTGACACATTTTCTGCTTTTGGCATTTTGTCGGGAAGATGTTTCGACCAAATTTTTTGACGACAAATTTCGTCTGGCATGGGAAAGTTGACATGACGAACTCGGGTTTCAAAGGCTTTATCATAGTTCTGTACCAAATTAGTCGAAAAAATGACAACTCCCCGAAATCTTTCCAAGCAGATTAGTAACTGACTTCGCATTGAGTTGATGGCTTGTTCTGAGCCTTGATTAACGCTAGTGAGTCGTTTAGACAGCAAAGAATCAGCTTCATCGATAAACAGCAAAGCTTTTTCTCGCTCGGCTGCCATAAAAATTGCCTCAACATTTTTCGGCCCTTCCCCATGATACATACTCTCAATTTGAGCGTAACTGGCTACTAAAATAGGACGGTTAATTTTATAAGCGATCGCGTGTGCGGCTAAAGTTTTACCCGTTCCTGGCTTCCCATGAAAATTCAGAGCAGTACGCGGAAAAGGTTCAATTTCTCGCAAACCCCAATCATCAAAAACTTTAGACTCTAACTCAATTAAGTCAACCGCCAAAAGTAGGTCACTTTCTACTTCTTTGGTGATAACTAATTGCTCGAAAGTAAATAAAGGTTGGGTGGGTTTGTATTTTTTTGCGCGGTCTTCAGGGGACAGATCGTAGGGAGATTTGTTTTCGGCAGTACCGCTGGATACGTCCGATGATTTTTGACCATTTTTCTGAGTTGCCGATTGAGTCCCTACAGTAATCTGAATATTCTCAATACCAGTTTCTTCTAATAGCTTGCTAACTGCATTCGTTAGTCTGCTTCGACAAAGAACAGCAACATCTTCAGGAATTTGGTCAGGGATCCCATATATGATCAGGGAAGGTACTTTTTTCATTAGCTAAACTAATTTACTAAAATCAGCAATGTTAAGCAAGCAAAGTAAACAGTTACCTATATTTTTTGAAATACAGATTATAAAAAATTGAAAAATCACAACATGACCCCATGCACAGCACACCTTATTTCGCGATTTTAAGAAAACAGATTGCGGAAATTAGATTCTATTTAAATGTTTGGATTTAGTATAAATCCCAAACAGCAACTTCTTTTCTGCCGTAACTATGAGCTTGTTGTATTGTCGAATCAACAGCATCAGCCTCAATAACTCTAACGGCACCTAGTTCGTTGGTTTGTTTGTTAAAACCTGCTTGCACAATATTGTAGTCTCCATTGGATAATTTTTTTGCTATAGTAACAGCTATTTCGCCTGAATTAGAGCGATTACGAAAAGCGACATACTTGCTAAACCAACTGATCACTTGATCCAGCGTTAGAAGAATAAACGTAACGGTTACATAAGTTGTCGCTGAAACTATTGCCCATACAGCAGCCCAAGTTAAAACACTTACAGGATCCATGTTGATCTCCTTACAATACAAGAATTAAATCTTTGTCACCAAAATAGTCGTGCAACTCTTCGTCTAATCTCTTGGCCACCAATTGGCGACCATAGGGTTTACCGAATGAATCACACACTAATTCATTATTTTCGTCCAAAAACATTTGGATGATGTGATAGCCTTGGGGGTGAGGTTTACGCAGAATAGCTCCTCTGTTGACTCTCGGATCCCTGGGTCGATCGCTTACAAAATACTTAATCGCATCCTCATAGGTAATCAAGGGGATAACTTCCGGTATTTTAACAAGATCGCGCCACCAGTCGTTAACTTTTGAAAACGCACTTCCATCTAGTTGATAGTCTGGTGCGCTTTTTCCTTTAAGTTTGACGAAAAATAAATTCCTATTTCCGAAAGTTTTTGCCAATTCTCTGTCTAACTCTTTGGTCACTAATTGGCGGCCATAGGGTGTTCCATCTGGGCGACAGATAAACTGATTGTTTCGATCTAAAAAGACCTGTGCTATCAGTTGACCCTCTGAGTGAGCCTCACGGATAATAAGTCCTTGCTTGATTCCATAATCAGCGGGTCTATCACTATTGAAATAGCTGATAACCTCTTTGAAAGTTATGATGGTTTGAATCTCTGGCAGTCCCAAAAGGCGAGGAGACAATTTCTTGAACTGAGTAAGTATTCGTTCTTCCTCTTGGTGACTGATGGTTTTATCTTCCCCAGAGGAATCTTTAAAAAACCAGTTAAAAATCATCGCATGGGTTTTCCTTTGTATATCAAATAGTAACAATGGATAACTAATCGTCTATCACTATTTTGACACAAAAAATATGAATTAACAAGAATAAATATGGTTAATTTAGTATAAAAAAAGAATTGATACCCAGGTGCAACTTTGGTGCGAAAAGGCTAATTGAGTTTACAAAAGAAGAAAATGGTGTACTATGGTATAACTTGATAACAGTACCCCCGTTGACCTATGGACGTTCAAGAAGTCTTACAATGGACCGATCGCCTGGTGTTCTCGAAAACAGGTAAACATCTTGACTCTCTCCAGAAAGCAGTTTTAGAAGGAACTTGGGAACGAAAAAAATATCCAGAAATTGCCAGAAATTGCAATCGCAGTCACGAACGCATCAAGCAAGTGGCAAGGGAGTTATGGCAATTGATATCGGCTGAGTTGGGAGAAGATGTCAGACAGTCTAACTTTAGGGCGACAATGGAACAGATAAAGTTCTCTAACATCTCAAATTTTGGTTCTGACTCTACACAGATATTTGGTAATATCAATATCTGTAGCGGATTATACAACCACCCCACTACCAGCGAAAACCGATCGCACCCCGCCGCCACCACCGAATATCAACGCCACCACGACCTCAGCGAAGCCCCAGAAATACATCCCCTCTATAGCAGAACCCACGAACTCGATACCCTCAAACAATGGATACTCGCCGAACATCATCGCATCATCGCCATTACCGGGCTGTCTGGTATCGGTAAAACCAGCCTCGCTAGACAACTCGTGGAAGACATCAAAGAAAACTTCGATCGCATTATATGGCGATCGCATCGAAAATACCCCAACCTCAACACACTGAAAAGCGAATTAATTGAGTTTATCGCCACCACTACACCTAGCCATAATTCCATCTTAGATTACTTGCGATCGCATCGTTGTTTAATCATCCTCGACGACTTCCAAGAAACCCTCACCCCCGGCGAATTTGTGGGAACTTATCGCCCAGAATATGACAGTTACAGTCAATTCATTTACGAAATAGGGCGATCGCCTCATCAAAGTTGTTTCCTTCTCCTCAGTTGGGAACAGCCTACCGAAATCGCCACCATGGAAACCGAAAATCGCCACGGAAAAACCCTATATTTACAAGGTTTATCAGCATCTGAAACCGAAATTTTAGCGACCCACAACCTCCAAGATAGAGAACACTGGACAGAACTAATCCAGCTTTATGGTGGGAACCCCTTATGGCTAAATATAATAGCAGCCACTATTTTCGATTTGTTCAACGGTAGCGTCTCCCAATTTCTATCCTATCCCAGCTTCTTTTTAGGAGATATTGAACCGATATTAAACCAACATTATCTCCGATTGTCGTCACCAGAAAAATTAGTTATGCTAAGTTTAGCTAATCAAAACGGTCTCACTGAAATTGCCTATAAACTAGCAGAAAATCTGTCGGAATGTGACTATTTAAAAGCACTACAATCTCTGAGAAGACGCAGTTTAATTGAAACTAAAATCGAAAATTCTGTCTCGGTTTTGAAACTGGAACCCCCAATTCAGGAATATTTTAAAACCGTGGGGGTCAGCACTGCAAGTTTTACCCTTAATTAGTCTGAGAATTAGCCGCCGCTGGGTAATGGTCGTTATAGCGTTCCTGATTAAAGAAATACAACGTGCGGATAGGATAGGGGATATTAATATCAGCTTCATCACAAGCCTGTTTAAGTGCTATCATAACCTGGGTTGTCACCCGTCGCACCTGTTTCCGTTCTGGGAAAGTCCAATAGCGAATCATGAGGTCAATAGAACTGTCTCCAAAACCCACTACATCGACTTCTACTTCTGGTTCGGACAAAACACCCTCGACGGTTTTGGTGGCGTTTAATAGGGTTTCTACAGCCATTGGTAAGGGGGTATTATAGTCTACTCCAATGGCTAAATCAGTGCGACGATGACTTTCGGCTGTCTTGACCTGTACGGGACTGGTAAACAGTATGGAGTTAGGAATTACGACCCTTTCCCCATGATAAGTTAGCATTTGGGTAGACCGAATAGAAATATTTTCGATAGTCCCTTCATAATCATCTACGACTATCTGATCACCAATTTGGAAAGGTTCTTGTAACAGTAATAAAATCCCGGCTAAGAAATTTTTAAAGATATCCTGAAAAGCAAAACCAATGGCTACAGAACTAAGTCCTAATAAACCTATAATATCGCCTAAACGCAGGTCAGGAAAGGCAATTACACAGGCGATAATTACGCCTCCCACCCAAGTTAATACATAACCTGTGTGAATGAGAAGAACTTGTAAAGATTTACTGCGGACAAATCTCGGTGCTGTGGATTGTAAAAATTGTCGGACAAACTTGGATAAAAACCGAGTTATTAACAATACGATTATTGCAAAAATTAAGGCTGGAATTACTTGGATAGCTGAACCTACTAAACTTAATAGGCTAGACTGAATTTCTTGGACTAAGGCATTCATAAAGATTGAGTAGTAATAGGATTGATCCAGATTTTCAACAGGGGCATAATTGCTATTAGCTGAATATGTGAGCCAATAGCTAAAAACCGATGATATGATAACTTTTTGGGTGGGATTTTGGCTTCTACCCGCAGATAGATACAGCGGCCAGGAGTGACGGCGGCAATTATTCCGTGTAATTAATAATTGATAATTAATAATTGATAATTGTAGGGGCGGGTTCTGGAGTTAATTAGACTTGTCACCAGTTAACCTGATCAACCCGCCCCCGAAACCAAGCGATCGCTGGAGTTAATTAGACTTAGCAGCAGTCAAGCTGATCAACCCGCCGCCGAAACCAAGCGATCGCTGGAGTTAATTAGACTTAGCAGCAGTCAAGCTGATCAACCCACCCCAGAAACCAAGCGATCGCTGGAGTTAATTAGACTTAGCAGCAGTCAAGCTGATCAACCCGCCCCCGAAACCAGTGAGGTGGGTTCCTGTAGGGGCGGGTTCTGGAGTTAATTAGACTTAGCAGCAGTTAACCTGATCAACCCGCCCCCGAAACCAAGCGATCGCTGGAGTTAATTAGACTTAGCAGCAGTCAAGCTGATCAACCCGCCCCCGAAACCAAGCGATCGCTGGAGTTAATTAGACTTAGCAGCAGTCAAGCTGATCAACCCGCCCCAGAAACCAGTGAGGTGGGTTCCTGTAGGGGCGGGTTCTGGAGTTAATTAGACTTAGCAGCAGTCAAGCTGATCAACCCGCCCCAGAAACCAGTGAGGTGGGTTCCTGTAGGGGCGGGTTCTGGAGTTAATTAGACTTAGCAGCAGTTAACCTGATCAACCCGCCCCCGAAACCAAGCGATCGCTGGAGTTAATTAGACTTAGCAGCAGTCAAGCTGATCAACCCGCCCCCGAAACCAAGCGATCGCTGGAGTTAATTAGACTTAGCAGCAGTCAAGCTGATCAACCCGCCCCCGAAACCAGTGAGGTGGGTTCCTGTAGGGGCGGGTTCTGGAGTTAATTAGACTTGTCACCAGTTAACCTGATCAACCCGCCCCAGAAACCAAGCGATCGCTGGAGTTAATTAGACTTAGCAGCAGTCAAGCTGATCAACCCGCCCCAGAAACCAGTGAGGTGGGTTCCTGTAGGGGCGGGTTCTGGAGTTAATTAGACTTAGCAGCAGTCA
>Ga0213835_100408_pt1 | contig 43005 bp, 37 predicted proteins | sample SWPATP01_FD_160576 | JGI IMG/M metagenome (GOLD analysis project Ga0213835, IMG submission 160576) | Coastal seawater microbial communities from Marineland, Florida, United States - SWPA TP0 #1 | ecosystem: Environmental > Aquatic > Marine > Coastal | place: USA: Florida | collected 2016-08-05
CCAGCCGAAATCTTCTAAAGGCCTCGCTATGCGATCTTCTGTCTATTTAATAAAAAAACGTCACCACGTCAAAGATCAACCACAACATCAACTACCGTTTCCGTTGCAGATTCCAAAGATAAGAAGGATTAGGGTCGGATGTCAAATAAATTATCAATTTATTTTTGTCTATTCTTCTTTCCCAGTCCTATTTATCAACTTATCTTACTGATAATATTAACTTGCAAGTTAAAAAGTTATTTTATCAAAATGTCTATTTTTTTCGTGCAGCTATAAAAGAGCGTACTGCAGCAGTTACATAGCCCGCACAAACAACGAACATTAACGTCTGAACAAGTGCAGCTAACGGACGCGCTACCTCTGCTCCTGCTATAATTCTTAGTCCATTTACTACTCCTGTAAATGTCGCAAGCACGCCAAGGAAGGCCAAGATAACCGCAGCATGTATCATGTGCTTTTTTAGATTTTCTTTTTTGAGCGCAATAAAACCAAATAATGAGATAAGGATTCCGAAGGGTGCTGGAATTGCCGCAGTCGGCTGTCCTGTAATAAGGGAAGCACTCAATCCTATTACTATAAGCAATACTCCAGTGTATATCGTCGTTTTTTCCATTTTTTTAATACTTTCACGTTAAATTTAGAGTTTATAATAGATTACACATGTATATTTCAATACCGTGACCGTTTCAAATAACCCTTTTAAAGGGTGAAGTTTGAAACTGAAAATAAAGTCATTTTATGAAGAACAAATTAATGCACAATTAACCCCAATTATTATGAAAAAACTAGAAGGAAAGAATATTTTAATTTTTATTGGCGATATTTATGAGGAATTAGAGCTATGGTACCCAAAGATTCGTCTTGAAGAAGAAGGCGCCAAGGTTTTATTGGCCGGTCCTGAAGCAAAAACTTCGTATAAAGGTAAAAACGGATATAATGGGATGTCAGACGTTTCTTACAAAGATATCAATCCATCTGATTTTGATGCTTTAGTTATTCCGGGTGGATTTATGCCTGACAAACTAAGAAGAGATCCGGTCGTATTAAAGATTACCGCCGAATTTCATAAACAGAATAAGCCGGTTGCATTTATTTGTCATGGAGGATGGATTCCTATTTCGGCAAAAATTGTGTGTGGCTATAAAGTTACCTCGGTTAACGCAATCAAAGATGATTTAGAAAATGCAGGCGCTACATGGGTAGATGAAGCTGTTGTTATTGACCGTAACCTTATTACTTCCAGAACACCGGCAGACTTAGCCGTTTTTGGAAAAGCCATAATTGACGCACTTTCATAAATATCGCACTTAAAAAAAGAGCCTGTTTCAATAAAATGAAACAGGCTCTTTTTGTTTTAGTCCATAAAGTTACACGTGAACTCCCCTTGACTTCTCTGCTGTGGTTTAACAAATACCGCCGCAGTAAGGGCCGGTACTGTGAAGGTATTTCCATTTACAGAAGCATCCTTAACTATCGGGTCACTGCCATTCATCAATAGAGGATGCAATCTCATTCCATTCATTCCATCAATTTGGATACTTTGAGCTTCAACATGAGCATTGAATATAACCACGATTCCATCATAATTTCTATCTAAAACACTTCCGGCACATCTTCCATCAGAATAGCTGACAGCTATAATGCCCGGAATTTGATCCGGACCTGTATTGTGAAACTTGACTCTTCTGTGTACTGCTTGTGCATCAGGGAGTCTAAATAGTGGTGAGCTATATCTGACTTTCAATTGATCCAAGAATACCTGATGTGCAAATTCCATGTGCTCTCTTTCAACTTTAATCATAGGATTTGTCATGATTTCACGCATGTCATCCCATCTATTTCTGTTATCCCAACCAGGGGGTAGTCCAATACCCCAATTATGTGATTCCATACTCCAATCAATTGCATTAAACCAATCACCGGAGTCGAAGCTGTTTCTATCCATAGATTTAGAGCGGAGAATATCCGACCCCATCTGATAAAAAGGAATTCCTTGACCATAATTTTTAAATGCCTGACTTAACATGTGGATTCGTACTCTGTCATCCATTCCCATATCTTTAGGAAGTTTAGCTTGAGTATTGTCCCACAGTGTTTCATTATCATGCTTATCAATATAATTAACAGATTCTTGAGGCATTAAAGCAAAGCCAATCCACTCATTAAGCCCGTTAACCCGCTCTCCATATCGGTTGATATACTCATACGAGCTTAAGTTTCCGGTCATCCCAACTCGAATCCGGTCGCCCTGAGACAGCAAGTTTGCGAGTTGAGTTTCATCAGAATCTTTGTTATCCTCATTTGGGAACAAGAATTGTCCGCTGGTAAAGCCTTGGAAACGTCCGCTATCCGTAAAATTTCTTCCTCTGATGGCATCGCGGCTTCTATCATTGAAGTTTCCAATACCGGTTCCCCCCATCATAAATTGAGTAGCCTGATCAAAAATTCGGTTGTCGGCTACTTCACCAAAATTCCATCCTTCGCCATAGATATAAATATTCTTGCCATCTACTCCATGCTCTTCAAGAGTTAATTCTTTGAGAGCTTCCACAAGATTAATCATCACTTGTTTAGGATGGTGTCCCATTAAATCGAAGCGGAATGAATCAATTTTATAGTGCTTTGCCCAAAGAATAATAGAATCAATAATGAGTTTTTCCATCATTAGATGTTCAGCGGCGGTATTATCGCAACAAGTTGAAGTTTCGATTGCACCGGTGGTTGCATCATATCGCTGATAATAACCCGGAACGACTTTATCTAATACTGAAAAACGAGAATCACCGGAGGCAAATGTATGGTTATAAACAACATCAATTACTATTTTGAGACCGATTTCATACAATGCCTGAACCATTTCTCTGACTTCAAGAATTCGAGTTACCCCTTCCGGATTGGTAGCGTAACTTCCTTCAGGAGCATTAAAATGGAAAGGATCATATCCCCAATTAAATCCATCTTTTGAGGCCATACCATTATATCTACCGGGTAAATCATAAGGCAGCTGTATGCGATCCGTTACAGGATTCTCTGCAACAAGCATTGTAAAGACTTCGCGAATCGTATTATCACCATGTAGCTCACATTCCTCTTTCAATCCGGCATGATCAATTAATTCACAAATGCGATTGTAAGGATCATCTAAATCAACCCTGAGATTGGTGTTTTCGATTACAGTTGCTATATCGTTTATCGGTAAAAGATGCAAATGTGTAAGTCCGGCTTCGGATAGTCTTTTCAAATGTGCCATGCCATTTGATAGCGGACGACCGTTTTTTCCGTTCAAAGTAAATGCTTTGTATGTTCCGCGATACTCTAAAGGCACGGAAGGATCCTTGATACTAAAGTCACGTACATGACCTTCATAAAGCGTTATATCTGTATGGATAGGAAGTCTTTTTCTTAGGTTATCCCATCCTCTTGGCTTTAGAGTTGCATCACCGGCTAAATCTGCAAATTGGCTATAGAAACTATCTGTTGACAAACTTACAGAATATGGATCAGTAACCTCAAAATGTTCGATACGGTTAGTTTCGTGATGATAAACGCTTACCAAGAAACGATAAAAGCGTCTATCCCAGTCACGAGGCCCATTAAAATTCCACACTCCATATTCACTATAATTACCGGATGTCTGAAATCTGTCAATTTCTTTTTTATTTTCATCATAAATGATGAGTTCGACTTTTTGAGCTGTTGGAGCCCATACGTTCAGAGAAATGTTATTATTTTTGTAAACCGGACCCAACGTTCCGTTAAAAACAAAATGTTGATCAATTACACCGGGAAATTGCACCCGAGTGGCGTCAATCACTCTTCCTCGTTTATCATAAGCTATTGCAACAATTTGCCCCTTGATAGCGGCAACTATAGTTTCGAATTCAGGTTCTAAACTAAACACGGTACGATAAGCTATATGTCGATATCTGTCGGCTAATGAATCGTTTAAAGCAATAGTACCGGTTAGAGGAATAGATACCCCTCCACTTACTCTTCCTTTGGAAACTGTGATTGATGCATCGTCACTATATCGAAGTTCGAGAGTTTCAGCTTCAGATGGTGCATCCCAAATTAAAATAGAATCAGAAACCCAATGTGCGGCAGCTCCGTCTATATTATTTGAAACATTTGAAGAACACGATTGAAAAACAAGAAACCCGACAAGGAGTAAAACCCCAAAAATATTTTTGCTCATAGATTTTAAAATTAATTCAGCGATAAATAAAAACGCTGTAATCTAATGATAAAATCCGAAAAAGGCGCTGTTTTTGAGGAGATTTTACGTCGTTTGTGCAATTTTTTTTCAGCAATGAAACTCAAAAAAACTATGCAGCTGTGGTTAATGCTTTGTCATTCATTTTTAAAAAGATTTCCTGAAGCTTGGTTCTTCCTCTGTTGATGCGTGACTTAACGGTACCCATTGGCAAGTTTACAGCACTTGCAATTTCTTCGTAACTGAATTCTTTTAACTCTCTTAGATATAATAAATCACTATAATCAGCTCCTAATTGAGCAAGTTTGCTTTGAATGATCTGACTTGTTAGTGAGGCATGTGTTAATTCTTCTGGATTTAAGGCACATTCTACCAACTGAATGTTATTTGCATCCTCTTTCGTTTCGTCGTCGATGTAGGTAAATGAGGCTTTTCCGTGTTTTCGGAAATGGGTTCTCATTAAATTGGAGGCGATTGTGAAAAGCCAGGTAGAGAATCGGGCGACAGGTTCATAAGCATTTCGACTTCTGTATAAACGGATAAAGGTCTCTTGAACTAAGTCTTCGGTATCTTCGTGTTGATGTGTGTATTTTATCAAAAAATGATACAAACGTTCTCGAAATCGTTGCTCCAATTCGTTAAATGCCAGTTCATTACCGGATTGAAACTCAAGCATTACCTGCTCATCCGTTTTTAGTGAGAAGTCAGCCACCCTTTGTTGTCGCATATTGGTTTTATTTTGGTTTATAAAACAGTACTAAGCGACCCGGGTAACAATCCTCCTAAGCATCATTAAGAAAATGGCTTCTCTATCTAGTTTGCTAAACCCTTTAACGGCTTTATCAGCATCAAGTAGCGCTTCAAATATGAGCAACACTTCTTTTTGCTTGAACCTCTTCGCCTCAGCAGCAATGTATTTGGTTCGATAAGGGCCACCTAACTCTTTATCGATTTGAGCAGGGGTAAATCCTTTTTGAACCATCCGCTGATACTTCCAGATATTAGCAAACACGGTATAGAAAAATGCGATACTCCGAATAATTTCACCCGCGTCTGCAGAAGCCATTTGCAACATCTGTTCCGCAATGTAGGTGGTTTCCTTTAAATCTCTGCGAATTACAGCGTCTTTTAGCTCAATGATGGTATATTGCCTCGAAAAACCGGCCACAGATTTAACATCAGCAACAGAAATGGGCTCATCTGTCTTTTTAAATGTACAGATTTTTTCTATTTCAGTGGACAGTTGATGCAAACTCGTTCCGGTAATTTGGAACAACAAGTCAGCGGCTTCGGGTTGAATCTGCTTCTTGTACTCAGTCTTTGTCCATCCCATAATCCAATCCGGAATTTGAGTGCCATCTATATGATCAAATTCACAAAGCATTGCTTTTTCTGATTCTTTAAATGCTTTTCCAAACTTGGTATTGGCAGCCGGTTTCTTTGAATCTATCAGAATGAGGACGGTTGTATCGGATGGCTTTTGGATGTAGGCTGTAATCGGCTCAAGTAAAGAAAGATTTTCGCGTCCCTCCCCTACTTTTATGCTATTGAAAAACTCTCTGACAATCACAAAACGCTTCTCCGCCATCATGGGGTAACTCTTGGCTGCGTTCACAATTCGGGGGATATCCGAATCCTGACCGTAGAGCAAATCAAGGTTAAAATCTTTTATTTCCGGGGGGATGGCTGCTAAAATGGCTTCCTGCAATCGATCAATAAAAAACTGTTCTTCTCCACAAATAAAATACACCGGAAGAAACTCCCCTGACTTGAATTTTGTCATGAGGGATTTGTAAAGTTGAATCGAATTTTCTTTGCTCGCCATGAAGGATGAATATTTGAAATAAAAAAGGGAGTGTATCCTCAAGTTGAGCATACACTCCCTGCAATATAAGAAATCAAGGGGTTAAACGACCCATCATTCGAGGAAATGGGATAGTTTCGCGCACGTGAGATAATCCGCACAACCAAGCAACGGTTCGTTCAAGTCCCAAACCGAATCCGGCATGGGGAACTGTTCCGAAACGTCTTAAATCAAGATACCAATCAAAGACTTTTTCATCTAAATCATGCTCTTTGATTCTTGATCTGAGAAGATCGAGATCGTCTTCACGTTGTGCTCCACCAATGATTTCGCCGTATCCTTCCGGCGCAAGCATATCCACCCCTAAAACAACTTTATCGTTCTCAGGATCGCGCTTCATGTAGAAAGCTTTGACCTCAGATGGATATCCATACACCATAATAGGTTTATCAAAGTGCATGGTGATAAGGGTTTCATCGCTTCCCCCAAAATCTTCGCCCCAAGTACGCTCGGTTGCAGATTTTCTCCAAACAGGAATATTCCTGAGGTTTTCTTCCAACTCTTCTTTTCTGGCACGAAGCGTTTTAAGTTCTCTATCAATCTGGAATTTTCTGCCTTTCTTTGCCTGACCATATTCGCCTTCCAAGGTCGGGATTTGAGCGACAATCTCTTCCAACTCTTTTTTGTTGGAGGTTTCCATCTCATCGAGCATGGTTCTTGTTTTTTCTCCGGTGAGAATTTCAAGGGCTTCTGTGTAACTAATTCTCGGGAAAGGCTTTTGAACGGCTTCGAGTTTACTTAGATCGCGACCTAAAATTTCGAGTTCTGCTTTTCTGTTCGTGAGCACAGCCTTAACGATATAACAAATCATATCTTCGGCTAAATCCATATTCATTTTGAGATCATAGAACGCCATTTCTGGCTCAATCATCCAAAACTCAGTTAGGTGGCGGCGTGTTTTACTTTTTTCGGCACGGAAGGTTGGCCCAAATGTGTAAATCTTGCCATGCGCCAATGCCATTGCTTCACCGTAAAGCTGTCCGGATTGACTTAAATAGGCTTTTTGATCAAAGTAATCTGTTTCAAAAAGTGTAGTGGTTCCTTCGGCGGCATTTCCGGTGAAGATGGGGGAATCCATTTGGATGAATCCATTTTCCTGGAAAAAACGATGAATGGCATAAATAATCTCATTTCTTACGCGCATTGCAGCCCATTGTCTTTGGCTACGTAACCAAAGGTGACGATTTTCCATCAAAAACTCGATTCCATGCTCTTTAGGCGTAATCGGATAGTCTTTGGCAATCTGAATGACCTCAATCTGACGCACGTGCATTTCGTATCCACCGGAACTACGCTCATCTTTCACAATATGTCCGGAAATACGCAGTGATGACTCCTGTGTTAGCTCATTGGCTAAATCCCAGGTTGCGTCGTCAACATCCTCTTTAGAAATAATACATTGGCAAAGCCCGCTTCCATCTCTCAAAATTACGAAGACGAGTGCTTTGCTTGAACGCATGTTATGAACCCAACCTTGCAGGGTTGCAGTTTTACCCTCAGAAGCAGCTAATGCTTGAATGGTCGTTATATTTTCAAATTTCATGATTCAGGGATTAAAACAGTTTCAGTGTAATGTTCCTCTTTAAAGAATTCGCTGCCAAAGGTACGAATTTCATCTGATGTAACACTATCAATTTCATGCACTAACTCATCTAAAGTGATGTATCGATCGTAATACAATTCGCTTTTAGCGAGGCGCGTCATTCTGTTACTCATACTTTCTTGCGCTAAGAGCAACTTCCCTTTGAGTTGAGCTTTTGCCTCAGCAAGTTCTTTTTCAGAAATATTCTCTTTAATGAGGGTATCTAATTCTTTGTAAACAAGTTCTTGAACATGATTTACGTACTCTTTATCCGTTCCAACATACACCCCAAACATTCCGGTGTCTTTGTATGATTGGTTGAAAGATTGCACCGAGTAACAATAACCATATTGTTCACGAATATTTTGATGAAGGCGAGAACTCATCCCCCCACCTAAAACCGTATTCGCAATAAATAATTTGTATCGGTCGGGATGGTTTGTGCTCAAGCCTCTTCTTCCCACAATTAAATGGGTTTGTTCAATAGGCTTGGTTACTTCTTTGCGTTTTTTGGTGTAACCATTCAGAGGGACTTCATCCAATGGCGTAAAGTCAGCATTTCGCTCCGGAAAGAATCTCTGTACTTTTTCAAGTACATTATCATGGCTTGCATTTCCGGCAACGGCGACAATGAGATTGGATGGATGGTATCGCTGTTGAATGTAATCGAAAAGATTTTGTTGAGTAAATGCATTCACCGTTTTCTCAAATCCGATAATCGGGCGACCAAGTGGATGTCCTTCAAACACAAGTCCGTTAAATTGCTCAAAAACGTAATCATCGGGGCTATCGCGATACATTTTCATTTCTTCGATGACAACCTTCTTTTCTTTCTCGATTTCTTTTTCGGGAAGCGTTGAATTGAGTACCATATCTGAGAGAATATCGAGTGCTCGGTCTAACTCAGAGTCCAAGCATCTGCAATAGTAGCAGGTGTATTCGTTTGATGTAAACGCATTCAAGTATCCCCCGACGGATTCCATGGTCTGCACTAAATCATACGCAGAACGGGTTTGTGTTCCCTTAAAAAGCATGTGTTCGAGAAAGTGAGTAATTCCGGCCTGATCGTCGGTTTCGTCACGACTTCCTGTTTTTACCCAAACACCGACCGTGAGGCTTCTTACGGCATCAATCGTTTCAGTGATGACGCGCATACCACCGGGCAGAGTGGTTTTTTGAACATTTTTTGATTCGCTGGATGACATATTTTTGCCTAAATGAAATTTTATGAATGCAAAAGCGCCGGTGACGTGTAATCAACGGCGCTATTTGCTGTGTTATAATAAAGAAAACTGAAAAGAGTTGCTTACTGTTTATCGAGTAACACTTTTCTTGACAAGCGAAGTTTCCCGCCGCTTTCGATTTTCACTAATTTCACTTGAATTTTATCGCCTTCTCTTAGAACATCTTCTACGCGGTTGATGCGCTCATGAGCAACTTCAGAGATATGCAATAAGCCATCTTTACCCGGCATGATTTCAACAAATGCACCGTATTCTTTAATTGATCGAACGGTTCCCTCGTAGATCTCGCCTTCTTCCGGCTTACCGGCAATTGCTTTAATACGTGCAAGTGCGGCATCCGCTTTATCTTGATTGTCAGCTGCGATAGTAACAATACCTTTGTTGCCAACTTCTTCGATAATAATTTCTGTGCCGGTTTCCTTCTGAATACCTTGAATCACTTTACCGCCAGGTCCGATGATGGCTCCGATCATATCTGAGTCAACTTCGTAACGGGTAAATGAAGGTGCATATTTAGAAAGATTTTCTTTCGGAACTGAAATGGTTTCAGCCATTTTCTCGAGGATGTGAAGTCTTCCGGCTTTTGCCTGATCAAGCGCTTCTTTCATTAAGTCAGAGCTGATACCCTTTACTTTGATATCCATTTGGCAGGCGGTAATTCCATCAGCGGTACCGGTAACTTTGAAGTCCATATCACCGAAGTGATCTTCTTCACCGGAAATGTCGGATAGAATGATGTAGGAATCATCCCCCACACAAAGACCCATTGCAATACCGGCAACCGGCTTTTTCATTGGAACACCGGCATCCATAAGCGCGAGTGAACCACCGCAAACAGAAGCCATTGAAGACGAGCCGTTTGACTCTAGAATATCAGAAACAACTCTAACAGTATATCCGAATTCTTCTGAGGAAGGCACCATCATTTTGAGGGCTCTTTCCGCAAGATTTCCGTGACCGATTTCACGACGGCTTACGCCACGAAGCATACGAGCTTCGCCCACACAGTATGGAGGAAAGTTGTAATCAAGCATGAATCTTTTTGATTCAGAGTCAAAGAGCGTATCAACAGATTGCTCATCGCGTTTGGTACCGAGGGTAACTGTTACGAGTGCCTGTGTTTCACCGCGTGTAAAAATGGCAGAACCGTGGGTACGTGGTAAGTATCCTACTTCTGTCCAAATTGAACGGATTTCGTTTGATTGACGGCCATCAATTCTCATTTTGTCACGTAACATCATGGTGCGGATGGCATCTTGCTGCAAGTCGTGGCAATAAGAAGATATTGCGGCTTCTTGCTCCGGGTAGGTCTCAGCTAATTTTTCCTGAGCTTCAGTAACAATCGCCTTGATGGCTTCTGAATAAGCTTTTTTGTCGAGCTGTGATTTAGAAGTGGTGTAGAAACGATCACCTACGATTTCACGTATGGCTGCTTGAAATGCTTCATCAACTTCAGGCTCAAGAACTTCTCTTTTTTCTTTTCCATACTCAGCGCGAAGCTCATTTTGGAAGGCACAAAGCTTCTTGATTGATTCATGCGCCAAATTAATAGCTGCGAGCATGTCATCTTCAGAAACTTCTTTCATTTCGCCTTCAACCATTACGATACTGTCTGTGGTACCACCAACAGTAAGGTTGATATCGGTTTGAGCGAGTTCTTCAACGGTAGGATTTACAATAAAATTTCCATCGATACGGCCAATTCTAACTTGAGCCATTGGTCCTTCAAAAGGAGCATCAGACAAATGAAGTGCAGCAGAAGCGGCAACTGCACCGATAACATCGGCATCATTTTGCCCATCAGAAGAAATCACCTGACAAATAACCTGTGTTTCATTCAAGAAGTGCTTCGGAAACAACGGACGAAGGGTGCGGTCGATGAGACGCGCAGATAAAATTTCTTTTTCGGAAGGGCGACCTTCTCTTTTTATAAAACCACCCGGGAATTTTCCACCGGCAGCATACGATTCCCTGAATTCAACTGAAAGAGGGAAAAAGTCCTGTCCAGGACGAGTTTCTTTACTGGCAACCGCTGTTGCGAGTACCATTGTATCTCCGACTCTTGCCACCACGGAACCATGTGCTTGTTTGGCCAAACGACCTGTTTCAAGAGAGAGAACTCTTCCCTCTGCAAATTCAACTTGTTTAAAAACTGCTTTCATTTTTGTGTACGTGTAATCTTTTTTCTGCTTTACTGCTTTTGACCGATTACAGTTTATAATCGATCGTCCTCTCGAGGCATTTCCCCGATTTGGAAAAAAAAAGGCACGTATTGACCGTGCCTTTTGAAGATAAGTTATTTTCTGATGCCCAGCTGCTGTATGAGCGTTCTGTACAACTCAATATCCTTCTTCATGAGATAGTTGAGTAGACGACGGCGCTTACCAACCAATTTCAAAAGTCCGAGCCGTGTTGAGTGGTCTTTCTTGTGAGATTTGAGGTGATCAGTTAGCCTGTTGATACGCTCTGTAAACAAAGCGATTTGCGCTTCAGTTGAGCCGGTGTTTGTAACGACTTTACCGAATTTCTCGAATATTGCTTTCTTCTCTTCAGAAGTGATGTTCATGTGGAATTCCTTTTCCGCTTTAGATTAATACCATGCTAAAGTAGAAACTTTAACTTATAGCCTATTAATATACGGTTTTGAGTACAGAAATACAATCCTGTTTATCTGTAGCTAATTGCTCTTTTAGTGCGGAAAGGCTACTGAATCTAACTTCATCTCTAATGCGTTTATGGAAGAAAACTTTCAACTGTTTACCATATATCATTTCACTAAAATCGAAGATATTGACTTCTATGCGCAGTTCTTTAGAATCGGTTACGGTAGGACGCATCCCAATATTCAACATTCCTCCGTATAGTTTTCCCTCATACTCAACCTGTACGGCATAGACTCCATAAGCCGGTATTATTTTTCGCTCATTTGTTACGCGGATGTTTGCGGTGGGATAACCAATTTCTCTCCCCTTTTTGTCACCATGAACAACCATTCCAGCAAGTTGATATGGGCGCCCTAAAAATGCCGCTGCCATTTCAACATTACCTTCTTCAGATAGAGCCTTTCTAACAGTCGTTGAACTTACGGTTATATGAGCCACTTCGTGCGCTTCCACCATGTGGACATCAAATCCGAGCATATCACCTAATCGCTTTACCGTGGAGATGGTACCTTCCCGATTTTTACCAAACTGATGATCGTATCCAATAATGAAATGCTTAACTCCAATTTTTTGATAAATCACTTTTTGGATAAAATCTTCTGAGCTCATCAGAGAAAAATCTCGGTCAAATGGAATTACAACGAGTTCATCTACTCCAAGTGAATTTAGAATTTCAGCGCGTTCCTGAAGCGTAGTGAGTAGCTTGATAGAATTGTGCCCTCCTTGAAGTACTTCCCGAGGGTGCGGATCAAAGCTAACGAGTACGCTTCTACTATTTGATTCCTTCGCTTTATCGACCAACCGCTTAATGAGTGTACGATGACCGAGATGTACGCCATCAAACGTTCCAACGGTTACAGCTGTGTTACTGCTTCTCTTTACGTTTTTAATCCAGGTTAACTTTGCCATCCATTCCAAAATAATGTGTGAGTTGTTCCATGCTTAACGCTTGATCAACGGAGTATGTTCCTGAGGCCGTTCTCCTTAGTGCTGTTAAATGTGCATGTGTCCCTAAGGTCAATCCCAGATCATGCGCCAAAGTTCTGATGTAGGTTCCCTTAGAACACGTTACTTCAATTTCTGCCTTTTGAGTTTCAGTATTAAACGAAAGTAATGTGTTTGCATGAATGGTAATTTGACGAGGCTTTCGCTCTACTTCTATACCTTTTCGCGCAAGCGTGTATAATCGGCGCCCCTGCACTTTTAAAGCTGAAAACATGGGAGGGATTTGGGATATTTGCCCTAAAAAAGTTTCCTCAAGTGTTTTTTGTATTAATTCCTCAGTAATATGCCTGCAATCTGATTGATCCGTGATCTCGCTTTCGGCATCATAACTTGCCGTTGCGGCACCAAAAGTTACTTCAGCGATATAGGTTTTAAGACCATCCTGAATTTGAGAAATCGTCTTCGTTGCTTTTCCGGTACATAATACAAGTAAACCGGTTGCCATAGGATCTAACGTTCCGGCATGACCAATTTTTTTGATTCCGGTAAACTTTTTCAGGAGTCCTACTGCCCGAAAACTTGTCCATCCTTTGGGCTTATCTAAAACAAAAACGGAACCTAATGTGTAATCGTAGTCTGTTTTAGGGGGATGGATGCAACTAAAGTGAGGAAAGTCTTCCGGTGTAAACTTAAATTCTTTTAGGGAATCTGAGTTCAAGAATGGTCATCCTGATTTGAGCTCTTTTCTTTGGCTTTACGGAAAAGAGATTCTAATTTTTGATTGTATTCAGCGGTAGTATCAATAAAGAGCTGAATTTCAGGGATTTTGCGAACCTGATGACGAATTAAACCTGCAAGTGTGGCACGAATTTCAGGAATTTTGGCATTTAGGGTATCGAAAACAACATCCTCATTTCCACCGGGGTCCATAATACTGAGATTCACTCGAGCGATTGAAAGATCAGGGGTCATATTTACCTTGGTTATGGTAATCATATTCCCCCTTTGATAATTCAACAGGATTCTGCCTAAATCTTCCTTGATTACGGAAGCGACTCGTTCCGTTCTGATACTCATGGCTTATTCGATAATAAGTTTACGTTTCTTCTCAACAATTTCATAGGACTCTATGATATCGCCCACTTTTATATCGTTGAAATTCTTGATTCCTATACCGCACTCATAGCCGGATGCAACTTCTTTTGCATCGTCTTTGAAGCGTTTTAGGGATGAAATCTCGCCACTATACACTACAATTCCATCACGAACCAAACGAACTTTTGAGTTACGGACAATCTTTCCATCGAGGACGTAACAACCTGCAATTGTGCCAATTCCAGGAACTTTGAAGGTATCACGAACTTCAACATTGGATGTGATTTTCTCGCTGATCTCAGGAGATAGAAGTCCTTCAAGTGCATCACGTACAAGATCAACCGCTTCGTAAATGATACTGAACAAACGGATGTCAACTTCCTCATTTTCAGCAAGCTTACGCGCATTTGCGGTCGGACGCACCTGGAAACCGATAATAATAGCTTGTGAAGCAGTAGCGAGGAGTACATCAGATTCGCTAATTGCACCCACACCGGTATGGATAATATTGACTTTTACTTCGCCGGTTCCAAGTTTGATAAGGGCTCCTGAAAGTGCTTCGATAGAACCATCCACATCCCCTTTGATGATGATGTTCAGTTCAGAAACTTCACCCATCGACATTCTTCTGGAGATGTCATCGAGGGTCATGAGCTTGACTTTACGTAAATCTTGCTCACGTTTAATTTGTTGACGTTTCGATGCAATATCCTTTGCGGTTTTCTCATCTTTCGTCACCACAAATTTATCACCGGCTTGTGGTGCGCCGTCAAATCCTGTTACCTGAATTGGGGTTGATGGTCCGGCAATTGAAATTCGTTTACCGAATTCATTTTCCATTGCGCGAATACGTCCGTATTGGTTTCCTGCGACAAAAGTATCCCCAACTTTTAATGTACCTTTTTGGATAAGTAAGTTGGCAACTACCCCTTTTCCACGGTCTAACTTCGTTTCAAGAACAATACCTGTAGCTTTTCTGTCAGGGTTAGCTTTTAGGTCTAACAACTCAGCTTCAATAAGCACTTTATCGAGAAGATCATCAATACCTGTACCTTTTTTAGCAGATACTTTTGCACACTGAACGTTTCCGCCCCAATCTTCAACTAAAACATTGTGATCTGAAAGCTGTTGCATGATTTTATCAGGCTTAGCACCATCTTTATCAATTTTGTTGATTGCAACAACTATAGACACCCCAGCAGCTTGAGCGTGGTTAATCGCTTCAATGGTTTGAGGCATCACTGAATCATCGGCAGCGACTACAAGAATTACGATATCGGTAACCTGAGCTCCACGAGCACGCATAGCGGTAAACGCTTCGTGACCAGGAGTATCGAGGAATGTGATTTTTTTTCCATCAGGAAGCACTACTGCATAGGCACCAATGTGCTGTGTAATACCACCGGCTTCGCCCTCAGCTACTTTTGAGTTTTTGATGTAATCAAGTAATGACGTTTTACCATGATCTACGTGTCCCATTACCGTAACTACAGGAGCACGAGGGATTAAATCTTCATCGCTATCATCTTCTTCTTCAAGAATATCTTCAGTTGCAACTTCTGCATCAACAAAGCGGATTTCCTTATCATATTCATCTGCAATCAGTTGAATTGTATCTTTATCAAGGCGCTGATTTATTGATACCATCAAGCTGATTTGCATACAGCTTGTAATAATTTGTGTTGGGCTGATACTGAACAATTCTGCAAGTTCACTAACGGTCATAAATTCCGTTACTTCTAAAATGGCACTATCCTCCTGATCCAAAAGATCCTGAAGGTCACGCTTTTCAGCCATTTCCTCACGCTTTTGCTTTCTTCTTTTCTGGCGTTGTTTACCTTTAGAGCCGGTTTGAAGAGAGCTAATAGTCTCTTTTAGTTTAGAATCGACTTCTTCTTCTGAAACCTTTGCTTTCGCAACCGTTTTCTTAATTCTTTTCTTTTTCTTTTTACGAGCAGCAGCATCATCCTCACCATCAGTGGTAGCCGCTACAGCTGCAACTTTGGGTTTAACAACTGGTACTTCAGCAGGCTTCTCAGCGACTTTATTTTTTTTCTTTTTCTTACGCGCTTTTTTACCACCTCTGGAATCATCATCCGTTCCAAGACTAATTTTTCCTAAAACCGTCGTTCCTCTGAGTCGGTCACCCCGCCCACGAATGATTTCATCTTCGTCATCTTCATCATCGGCTATAATTATATCCTCAGTGACTTCTTCTTCAGGTTCAATATCGTCAGAATCTTCGTTGAAGTCATCTTCTTCGACGTCTTCAATTTCTTCGACAACCGGTTCCTGAATTGTTTCTTGGGTCGCAGGCTTTTCAGCTTCAACAAAAACTTCTGGTGTTGGCTCTGGCTCTACTATTTCAGGTTCAGGCTTTATTGCAACAACCGGTTCATCTTCAATAGGAGTAAGATCAAACTCCGGCTCTGAATCAATAGGTTCTAAAGACGGCTCATCTGCCGGTGTTAGAATGTTTTCAGGTTCAAGGCTTAACTCTATATTAGGAATTTCAGCTCTTCCGGAACGCTCTTTACGACGCTGTGCATAATCGTCTTTAACGCGATCGGTTTCTTCTTTACTTTTTTTATCCTGTCTATATTCCGTTTCCAGAACATCATACATCTCAGATGTAATGCTGGCATTCGGTTTATTTTCAATATCAAAACCGTTTTGAGCAAGCAAATCTACAATTGTTTGCGTGCCAACATTAAATTCCTGAGCTACCTTAAATAATCGTTTTGTCTTTGATCCTACGGACATAGAAAGAGGTCTTCCTTGAAATTTTATTTATTATCCATTCAACTCTTCATCTTCAAATTCCTCACGAATAATTTTGAAGATACTTTTTGCTTTCTTAGCGTCAATACGCTCATCTGATCTACGAACAAGCTCTGCTTCATTCATTTGAAGAACGCCACGAGCAGTATCACAACCGATAGAATAGAGGATTTCGATAACATCGCTTCCAAATTCTTCTGCAAATTCGGAAATTTCGATATCGTCTTCAAAATCCGGCTCACGGTAAACATCTATTTCACAATCTGTTAATTGTGAAGCTAAACGGATATTTACCCCGCCTTTTCCAATTGCTTTTGATACCTGTTCTGCGGGAACATATACTTTAGCACTTTTGCCGGTTGGGTCAACCTGAACAGAGAGTACTCGTGCAGGCTGAAGTGCTCTTTTGATGAACTCAACTTTATCTTTGGTGTAGTTGATTACATCAATATTCTCATTACAAAGCTCACGAACTATGGAGTGAATTCTGATTCCTTTCATACCCACACAGGCACCAACGGCATCAACACGGTCATCGTTAGACACAACAGCGACTTTTGCGCGGTCACCAGGTTCACGTACAACTTTAATAATGTCAATAATTCCATCAAATACTTCCGGGATTTCGTTTTCAAACAAACGCTCGAGGAAAACCGGAGAAGTTCTTGATACAACAATGGTCAGATTTCCATTATCACGCTTAACATCATGGATGACAGCTCTGATGGTATCCCCTTTTCTGTATCTGTCTTTGTAAATCTGATGCTTTTGAGGCAAAAGCATTTCAACGCCGTTATGATTCACAAGCACGTCACGTGTTCGCACCTGATAAATATCTCCGAGAATGATTTCACCTACTCGATCAGAATATTCGTCGTAAACATTTTCCTTCTCAATTTCACGAATACGTTGTGCAAGTGTTTGACGGGCAAGAATTACAGAACGGCGACCAAAGTCTTCAATAAAAATTTCTTGGGCAAACTCATCAAAGAGTTCAAGATCAGGGTCAAATTTATGTGCCTCACTGATTTTTATTTCAGTCACAGGATTGGTGAGCTCGTCATCAGGAACAACTTCTCTGATGTGAAGCATCTGAATATCACCGCGATCAGCGTTCAGAATTACAGAAAATGACTCATCTGAGCCATATTTTTTCCTGATCATAGAGCGGAACACATCCTCGAGAATCGTGAGGAGCATCTCACGTTCAATGCCTTTTTCACGGGCAATTTCAGCGAATGACTGAATAATCAGCTTGGAAACATCTTTTTGCATTCGAATCTCCGTTCGTTCTCCGGTTAAAACACCGGCTGTATTTTAGTTTCAATAATCGTTTCGAATTCCAAACGGACATCTTTTCCGTTTGTTTTGAGCGTAACACTATCTTCATCTGTATCGTTAATCACTCCTTCGAGTATCTTAACGGATCCATCTTGTGTGTATTTCACTTTGGCATTTCTGCCTTTGTTAACTTTATACTGACGCTTTTGTTTAAGTGATCTGTCAAGACCGGGTGAAGACACATTCAATGTGAATGAATCTCCATAAAGACCATTTGCCTCAATAGTAACTTGTAATCTCCGGGAGATAACAGCACATTCATCAAGACTGATTCCGCCTTTTTCTGACTCTAAATACAGCCAAATAATGGGCGAAGAGGCATTACCTTTTACTTCAATATCTACAATAAAGGTATCCTCTGAGCCGATTGATCGTTCGGCTAATTCGAATAATTTAGTAAGTTCTGGGTCTTGAGTATGCATTGTTCACCGGTGTATATACAAAAAAAAGTGAGGCCCGTTCAGCGCTCACTTCTTATAGGCTCGTAATATAACGACTTAATTTTGCTTATACAAGCTAATAAGATGAGCATTAATTACCCTTGTTCTTTCATTTCAATTTTACAAATTTTATATGCAACTAAGTTGCAAGTTAGTCGTTATGCTCCGAATTTCATTATGCACGTTTAGATTTTTGAGATTACTTCATAAAATGAGATTTTAGGTGTTAATGGTATTCTGAAATAATACATCACATTTATTCTGAATCAACTCTTTAATAAATAGCATACTATATTTATGCGTTCACTTCCTCTAGTACTTCTACTTTTACTTTTTATTGGATGCTCAGAAAACAACAATCAAGCAACTCCTGTTGATTTAGGAAGAACGCTAGATTTTGTCGGAGAATTAACGTTTTTAACATCAGAAAACGATGAAATAATTACAATTCAAATTGCTGTTGCAGACGACGAGGATTCAAGACGTTTAGGGTTGATGGATGTGCACAGGCTTGGAGCGAATGAAGGAATGTTATTCATTTTTGATCGTGAACAACCTCTAAGTTTTTGGATGGCGAATACTCCCCTTCCACTCGACATAATTTATGTGAATAGCTCATTGGAGATCGTTCGGATTTACCGAAATACAAGACCATTTTCAACACAAACACTTCCTTCAGGAGCACCGGCAATTTTTGTAGTAGAAGTAAATGCCGGATTCACGAATCAACATGACATTCAGGAAGGCATGTTTATTGATTTTCAAATAACAAATTAATTCTAATTCTCTTACTCATGAAAACTTTCGCCTTAATCATTACTTTAAGTGTACTCCTAGTAGGTTGCTCTTCGCAATCTGAAGATGTTACAACAACTGATTATTCAGCTTTAGATTACAATGTGCAACAAATCACGCTATCCATTACCGGAATGTCATGCCAAGGATGCGTTCAGACCGTAAAGGAAACGATTGCAAAACATGAGCATGTAACCTCTGTAAATGTAACATTGGAAGATGAAGTTGCTGAATTTTTGATTTCAAGTAATAGTGATGCCGAAGTGGCTCTTATTATATCAGCCCTACAAAGCGCTGGATATGGAGCCATCCTAATTAAAAACGAAACCGCTACAGACTCTTGAGCATGGTACAAATAAGTCATTTGAAGAAATCATTTTTAAATCCGGCAGACAATCAGCGGATTACCATACTTGACATCCCTGAATTCAAGCTTGAGTCAGGGCAGCACTTAGGGCTTCGGGGTACTTCCGGTTCGGGAAAAACAACATTACTGCATACCATTGCAGGGATGGTTAAACCTGATTCAGGCTCCGTTACCATTTTGAATCAGGATATTACCAAATTGGGAGAATCGCAGCGTGATCGATTCAGAGCTAATCATATTGGGTACATTTTCCAGTCATTTAATCTTTTGGAAGGATTTACTGCCCTCGAAAATGTGATGCTCGGAATGATTTTTGCCGATAAAGGTGCTCGTAAAGAATACGCTTCTGAACTTCTTGACAAAACAGGTCTTGGGGATCGGTTGCATTACAAACCGGCACAACTTTCTGTAGGTCAACAACAGCGTGTTTGTGTAGCTCGTGCTATTGCCAATAATCCGGAATTGATTTTAGCTGATGAACCAACAGGTTCATTAGATGCTAAGACATCAAGTGAAATTTTAGACCTCATCTTTTCAGTTGCTGAAGGGAGATCACTTCTACTTGTTAGTCATGAACCTGAAGTGCTTGCCACGTTCAGTACCACCATGGATCTTCGTGAAATTAATAAAGCCATCGCATCATGACCCCATTTACAATCGTTCGGAAAAATCTTGCTAAAAGAGCATTAAGTACGCTTCTTACCATTATCTCGGTTACCTTAGGAGTGGCATTAGTCATAGCTGTACAGGTTGCTGAAAAAGAAACAGAACGTAGTTTCAACCAAACAAGTGTAGGTTTTGATCTAATCTTGGCAGCGCCGGGAAGCAGAATGCAGGCTACTTTAAACACAATCTATCATTTAGAAACTTCTACCGGAATTATCCCCGCAGGAGTGTACCAAGCGTTACTTAATGACCCTCGAGTAGAACGCGTTTTTCCTTTTTATGTTGGTGATAGTTACAGAGGGTTCAGAGTTGTAGGAACGAGCGCTGCTTTTTTGAAAGAAGCTGAACCGCGAGCCGGAAGTCCTTTTGTTCTTCGTGAAGGAAGAATTTTCGAGGATGCTTTTGAAGTAGTTGTCGGTTCAGAAACGGCTGAACGATTAGGGCTACGCATCGGCGATCAGGTTGTTTTTACTCATGGTGTTGCTGAACTCGCTCCGGGCGCTGAAGCCCATGTGCATGATGATGCCCCCTCAACTGTTGTTGGAATCTTGGAACGAACCAATACCGCAAATGACAGAGTTTTATTTACTAGTATTTTCACCACACATGCCATGCACCACCACTTGCATGATCATGATGACCATAAAGACGATCATAATCACCATCACGATCACCAACATGGTAACGACACTCATAGCCATGGGCATTCTCATAATCATTCACACAATCATTCCCATGGTCACAACCATGACCATTCACATGATGATCATAAGCACGATGGGCATTCTCATGATGCTCATGATCACGACCACCATCCCCAAAAAAGAACATTGGCTGAATTAGAAGCAACCGTTACTGAGTTGGATGCTGTCCTCGTTAAATTCACGAATCAGGCGTTGGCCATTTCTGTTGCGGGATTACTAAATTTCCCGACACCGGAGAACCCTTTATTACTTAGAAACCTGCAACGAGATCCTCTTTTCCCCTTCAAAGATGACTTAATGGGGGTAATACCGGCAGTTCAAATTAAAGAGTTGATGTCTATTGTTGGAAACGCAGAACAAGTAATTGGAGCTATTGCACTTTTAGTTTTTATCACGGCATTACTTGGTATTTTGGCTTCGCTTTACAATACTATGGATGGCAGACGTCGTGATATTGCAATCATGCGTTCTTTAGGAGCTAGAAAATCATCCATCTTTTTGCTTATAACGCTTGAAGCTGCGGTGATTACTATTATTGGCTGTGTTATTGGTTTGTTTGCAGGTCATACGATTGTTCACTTCGCTTCTCCCATCATAGCCGAAACCGCAGGAATTATTGTTCGAGCATTTATTTTTGAGTCAGCACAATTTTATACGCTCTTACTCTTTATCTTAGGGGGCATCATTGCAGGAATTATTCCTGCATTTAAAGCGTATAATACAGATGTCGCCAGCAATCTAGCACCCTAACAGGTAACATGAATTATGTCTAAAGTTTTTTTTATTTCGCTTTTTATTTTCTTTTTTAGTGATCAATCATTTGCAAAATCTTCGAGTGCTGAAGTTGAAACGAATCTTTTTAAATCAGAAAACACTGAGTTAATTTCATCAGAAACTCAGCGTGTGTTTTTTAGGGAATTAAGAAGATATCCGCTAAATAATCGACCGGTTCCCGATGAAATAAGCTCGTTAAATGGTAAAAGAGTAAGCATTGTTGGGTTTATGGTTCCTTTTGACAGGATTGAGAACATCACTCAATTCATTCTGTTGCAAGCTCCATTTATGGGATGTTTGCATGTACCTCCACCACAAGCCAATGAAGTGTTGATGGTAAACACAAACACTCCTCTGAGAACCTTTACGTATGATCCTATTCGTATAACGGGAGATTTAGTAATTGAGGAAGTTTTTATCGAGGGATTTTTGGTTAGCGTGTACACCATAAACAATGCAAGTGTTAGCACGAGTACCGCACAAGATGCCGAACTTGATGATTTACCCCCAAATTTCCACTTCTATGGGGATTTGTAAAGAATTCATTTCATTCGAATAATCAGCTCGTTCTAAAATAATATTAGTTAGATACGGCTGTTACCTGAATCTGACCTCCAATAGCTCTTAAAACTTTCAAAACTGTATCGAATTGAGGTTTCGAGCCTTCAGAGAGAGCCTTATACAAGCTTGGACGGCTCAGACCGGTTTCTTGTGCGATTTTAGTCATACCAATAGACTTGGCAATGTGACCTATAGCGACAATCAAATCCGAGTCATTTCCTTCAGATAAAACCTCATTAAGATATTCAGCAATCATTTCATTGCTATCTAAATAATCAGCGATATCAAATTTAGATGTATCCATTTTATTAGATGTTTAAAAGTTTCGCAATAGTTTTCGCCTTTTCAATATCTCTTTGTTGACTTGATTTGTCTCCACCAATCAATAGGATAATTATTTTGCCAACAGATTCTTTAAAATAAATCCTATAGCCTTTTGCATAATCAATTTTAAGTTCTCGAATACCATCACCAACGTATTCAAAGTTACCAAAGTGACCATCTGTTTCAATTTTCTGAATTCTGAATAAAATTTTGGCTTTTGCTCTCGAATCTTTGAGCTTCCTTAACCATTTGTCAAATTCTTCAGTCTTAACAATTCTGAACATAAAATAATTGTCTTCACTTGGATACAAAAATATACGTCATAGAAACAAAAAAAACTACAACAACTTACTCGCTAAATTCGCCAGTTCTGAGCGTTCGCCTTTTTCGAGGTTGATGTGTGCATAGATGCCTTGATTTTGGAGTCTATCAATCAGATAAGACAATCCATTACTTTGGGAATCGAGGTAAGGTGTATCAATCTGGAAAATATCCCCGGTGAAAATAATCTTGGTATTCTCTCCCGCCCGAGTGATAATGGTTTTTACCTCATGCGGCGTTAGATTTTGAGCTTCATCCACAATGAAAATAACATTGCTTAAACTTCTGCCCCGAATGTAAGCCAATGGCGTGATGTGCAACTTCTCATTCGCCACCAACTCGTCAATTTTCTTTTGTTCTTTGTCTTTGTCCTTAAATTGGCTCTTAATAAATCCCAAGTTATCCCATAGCGGTTGCATATATGGATTGATTTTTGATTTTATATCACCGGGTAAGTAGCCAATATCTTTGTTACTTAGCGGTACGATGGGTCGGGCAAGATAAATTTGTTGGAAGTCGCGGCGTTGCTCTAAAGCGCAAGCTAAAGCCAACAGGGTTTTTCCGGTTCCGGCAGAACCACTAATGCTCACCAACTTCACCTTTGGATTTAATAAGGCATGCATCGTGAAAATCTGCTCCGCGTTTCGGGCTTTAATTCCAAATGCCGTGTCTTTAAATACGCGCTCAACATGTTCTGACTCAGGGTTAAAATACGCCAAGGCCGATTTCTTCCCACTTTTCATAATGAAATACTGATTCGCAGAAGGCTTTTCATCAAAAAAGTCCTGATATGGAACCTCGGTATCGTTGTACAAGCGGTCAATAAGCTCCGGATTGGCCACTTTAACCTCGCTTTTGCCTTTATAGAGATGATCAATATCCTTGATTTTCCCGGTTTCGTAGTCCTCGGCAATTACATTAAGCGCGCGGGCTTTCACTCTCAGATTGATATCCTTCGTAACGAGTGTGACTTTTGTTTTTGGAAAGGAATTCCTCAAGTGCAGTGCCACATTCAATATGTGATGATCATTTTTCTTAGACCCAAAAACCTGGTTGGCATCTATGCTCGGATCTTCTTCGGAAAGTACTCGAATTTTCCCTTTCGACTTTCCGTTTAGTGGAATCCATTCTTGCAGAATATCGCTTGATGAAAGCTTATCAAGATTTCGGATGAACTCTCGTGCATTGAAATTTATTACCGTATCACCTTTTTTGAAGTTGTCAATTTCTTCCAGTACTGAAATGGGGATGGCAACATCGTGTTCTTGAAAATTATGGACTGATTCGTGATCATAGAGGATTACTGAGGTATCCAGTACAAAAATTTTCTTCGGTGATTTTGGCATAGGAATTTTGTTTAGGATTTACATTAACATATTGTGAATATGAGACATCGCTACGGATGCAGCAACTGAGGCATTAAGACTTTCAACATACTCCGGATTTCCGGGGATGTACACGGAAGTACATAACGACTTGACTTCCTCTGAAATCCCATGAGCTTCATTCCCGATGATGAGTACCGTTTTCGGTTTAGGCTTGAATGAGTAAAGCGAAGTCGCCTTTTCATTTACATCCAAAGCTACGGCCTCCCATCCTTCCTCTTTCAAATCGTTGATGATGTGGCTCAAATTTCCTGCTACATACGGAAGACTTCCAACAGCACCGGCTGAACTTCGAACCACTTTGGGATTAAATAAATCGGCTGTACCATCCCCCAAAATAATTCCCCCGAAACCAAACCAAGACGCTGTTCGATAGAGCGTTCCTAAATTTCCGGGGTCACTTATGGCATCTAATGCTAATAGCGGTTTTTGTAAGTTTGTTTGTAAATCCTTGATATTCAATGGTGACGGGATGTTTGCTACACATGCTATCCCCTGCGCTGTTTCTGTGTCTGAAATTAGCTTGAAATCTGACGTACTTGCTTCATAAATCGGAATTTCAGGAGGGATAAACGTAAACATTTCAGGGGGGATAATGCTGCCCGTCGTTCGAATTACAGAGACGACGTTAAGGATGCCATGTGTGAGCACCTGAGATACCGCTCTTTGTCCTTCAATCAGGAAAATGCCTTCGCGGTTTCGGAATTTTTTATCTTTCAACCTCGCATAAGTTTTCAATTTCGAGGCTGACAACGACTGCGTTGATACCATAGTCTGATAATAATGAATTCCTGTAGATGTTAATAATTAAATGTGCATGATTATGCGTATTTTTGAGCCCAAGAAACAACCACGATAACCATTTAATTGAATACACTTTGAGCGACCAAAAAATTATTTTTTCTATGGTTGGGGTAAGCAAAATTTACAAACCCAACAAAACTGTTCTTAAAAACATCTATCTCTCTTTTTTCTACGGAGCCAAAATTGGTGTCCTTGGTCTTAATGGCGCCGGTAAATCGACCTTACTTAAAATAATTGCCGGAGTTGACAAAGATTATCTCGGCGAAATAACACACCAAAAAGGGATTACTTTTGGATATTTATCGCAGGAACCGGAGTTGGACAACTCAAAAACGGTAAAGGAAATTGTTCAGGAAGGCGTACAGGAGACTGTTGATTTATTGGCGCAGTATGAAGCCGTAAACGCGGCGTTTGCTGATCCGGATGCAGACTTCGAGGCGTTGATTGAGAAACAAGCCAAGCTTCAGGAGAAAATTGATCAAATGGAAGCTTGGGATATTGATTCTAAGCTCGAACAAGCGATGGATGCCCTTCGTTGTCCTGCCGGCGAAACTTCTATTTCTGTACTCTCCGGTGGGGAGCGTCGTCGTGTTGCGCTTTGTCGCTTGTTGTTGAAAAAGCCGGATGTCCTTCTACTCGATGAGCCTACAAACCACCTCGATGCTGAATCTGTAGGTTGGTTAGAGCAGCATCTTGCTCGTTACGAAGGCACCGTAATTGCCGTAACCCACGACCGTTATTTCCTTGATAATGTGGCGGGATGGATTCTCGAACTCGACCGTGGCGAGGGTATTCCATTTAAAGGAAACTACACCTCTTGGCTGGAGCAGAAAAAAGCCCGTTTAGAGCAAGAAGAAAAAACGGAATCACAACGCCAAAAAGCATTACAGCGTGAATTAGACTGGATTCGTCAAAATCCCAAAGGACGCCGTGCGAAGAGTAAAGCGAGAATCTCCGCGTATGAGCAACTCCTTTCTGAACAACAGGAAAAACGTCGTGAAGACATCGAAATCTTTATTCCGGCCGGCCCTCGACTCGGGGATAAAGTGATTGAAGCCAAAAATCTCACTAAAGGATTCGAAGATCGTTTACTCATCGAGAATCTTGATTTCAGTCTGCCTCCCGGGGGAATTGTAGGTGTGATTGGCCCAAACGGTGCCGGAAAATCCACCTTATTCAAAATGATTATTGGTCAGGAAAAACCCGATAATGGCATCTTAACTATCGGCGAAACTGTAAAATTGGGCTATATTGATCAAAATCGCCCGTTAGATCCATCAAAATCTATATGGGAGGAAATTTCAGGCGGTCAGGATATCATTAAGCTTGGAACACGTGAAGTGAACTCAAGAGCGTATGTTTCGCGGTTCAACTTTAGTGGCAGCGATCAGCAGAAGAAAGTCACGGAGTTATCCGGTGGGGAAAGAAATCGTGTGCATTTGGCAAAAATGCTGAAAGAAGGCGCAAACGTACTTCTTTTGGATGAGCCAACAAACGACCTCGATGTGAATACGCTTCGCGCACTTGAAGAAGCCTTGTTGGAATTCGCAGGTTGTGCGGTAATTATATCCCACGACCGTTGGTTCCTTGACCGAATCGCAACGCACATTTTGGCGTATGAGGGCGGAAGCCAAGTGTATTGGTTTGAAGGCAACTACGAAGAATACGAAGAAAGCCGCAAACGTCGTCTCGGCATCACAGATGACCAACCACATCGCATTCAATACAAAAAACTGATGCGTTAATTTTTAGTCAAGATCGAAATGTTAATAATGAAACACCAAGTCCTAAAGACTCGGAGTTCACAAAGGTACGTTGTTGTTTTTATGTTTAAATAAAAAGCCAAGATGCCTAATTTGGTAATTGGAATTAATCGAAGCGAACACAATTTTTAATCTTAAAGGCTCAAGAGTGATCAGAAATGGTATTTTTGAGCCTTTCCTAATCTAATTTTCTATGAAAGAACTCATCGCTAAAATCGACTCCATCAACGAACAAACACCGGCTTTGTGGGGAAAAATGACTCCTCAGCACATGGTTGAGCACATTGCGGTCACCCTTTGGATGAGTGCCGGAAAAATTCCTGTGAAGTGTTATACTCCTGAGGATAAAATCCCATTCATGCTTCGCTTTCTGGAAAGCGACAAACCCATGCCGCGTAATTTTGTGAGTCCTGCGGTTGGCGAGCATCTCCTCCCCCTTCGTTTTGATTCTTTAGAGGAAGCCATCCAAAACCTGAAAGACGGTTTTCAGGCATTTACCGCCTATTTTGAAGCCAATCCCGAGGCTACCCTCACCAATCCGGCCTACGGCGAACTCAACTACGCCCAATGGCAACGATTCCACGAAAAACACATCACCCACCATTTTTCTCAGTTTGGGTTAGTGTGAGTTGTTGGAGAAAATGTGAGAGTCTCCTTGTTGCTTGGGGAATACTTTGAAACCTTAGTTCAATTATTAAAATCATCTCTTTTTTTGAACCGCCGATGACTCAGAGGGGATCACAGAGTGCAATAGAGTTAAGTTAGGATTGGAATAACTTCACATAGTTCTGAGACTCTAAAAACTCAGCGTCACTCTGTGAAAAACTCTTTTAACTCTGTGGTTTAACGTTCTTGGAAGAACTCCTGTTGAACATACATTTAAAGGATAAACAAAAAACCACCAATCTCCGAACGTTCTACTTTCAATCTTGCTTTTTATCTTTAGTACCAAGTTTATTCCCTCTTCAAATAAGATCAAAAGCATAGTGTTCAACGCATTTTCAGATACCGTTTTGGCTTCACTTCAGGAAACGCAAGTTATTGTTTTACTTGTGGTTTTGTTTTTATTGATTCTTTGGGAATCCTTCCATCCATTCTATGATTTTTTCAAAAAGTCGAAAAAAGAGCGGGCGTTTCATGGATTAAAGAATGTAGTGATTGGTCTAACCAATGGTTTAATGATTAGCCTGATGTTTGTTGGCCTTTGGTTTGCCGCTTCTGTCTGGGCTGCGGAACAGCGTTTCGGAGTGCTTCATTGGATGCAAGATTTAGTTGTAATACCTGATGTTGCTCGCGCTTTAATAGCTATCCTCATTTTAGATGCATGGATGTATGCTTGGCATAGAATGAACCATGAAATCCCCTTTTTCTGGCGATTTCACAGAGTACATCACTCTGATAATAAGATGGATGTTACCACAGCAAGCCGGTTTCATATCGGCGAAATCTTCTTTTCATCAGTACTCAGAATTCCAATTATTCTCTTTTTTGGAATTTATTTGTGGGAATTGGTGCTCTACGAAATCATCATGTTTGCTGTTGTTCAATTTCATCATGCAAATATCAAGCTTCCCGGGAAAATCGATCCATTGCTTCGCTTAATTATCGTAACTCCAAATATGCATCGAGTGCATCATTCTCGTTGGCAGCCTGAAACAGATTCCAATTATAGCTCCCTCTTTTCCTTTTGGGATAGGATTGCCCGTACGTTTCGCATCAATCACACTCCTGAACATATTAAACTCGGGCTTGATGAATTCGATAGCGAGGAACATCAATCCTTCAAAGGAATCTTAAAGACTCCCCTAATAACACCGGAAAATTCGGTGAATACGCCTGATATTGTAAAAAATTCTTCTCACAAAAATGAGTAGTCGGCAAATTCGAAACAGTACACCTCTTGAATTGGACTGAAAATTTTACATCTACAAATCCCCCTTTTTGGTACACTGTTTTTTGGGTGAAATAATCAAGATAATATTTCTGATTTTTTATGATTAGATTCCAAATTCACTTTTGTTGTAAGAGATTTTTTTGAATGGAAAACAGGTTTTCACATCTTCACTGTCACACGCAATTCAGCCTTCTTGATGGGGCTGCGAGCATTTCTCAGCTGGTAAAAAAGGCAAAAGATACCGGTATGCCGGCCATTGCAATTACCGATCACGGAAACATGTTCGGGGTTCCTTCTTTTGTGAGTGAGGCTAAATATGCCGGTGTGAAGCCTATAATTGGATGCGAATTTTACATCACCCCAATCCATATTGGCGATCGTGAGAACCGGACGCGTTATCATCAAGTGTTATTGGCAAAAAATCTCACCGGATACAAAAACCTCGTAAAACTCTGCTCTATCGGATTTGTGGATGGGCTGTATTACAAGCCACGGATTGATAAATCCCTCCTTGAAAAACACTCCGAAGGCCTTATCGCTACTACGTGTTGCCTTGCAAGTGAGGTGAATCAAACCATCATCAAACACGGCGAAACCGAAGCAAAAAAAGTTTTTGAATGGTATCTGAACCTTTTCGGGGAGGATTATTATATCGAGCTTCAACGCCACGGACTCAAAGATCAGGATGTGTGTAATGAAGTACTCATTCGTTGGAGCAAGGAATATGGGGTAAAAACGATTGCGACGAACGACACGCATTATGTGGATCGTGAGGATTCAGAAGCACACGATATTCTCCTTGCCCTTCAAACCAATGCAGACCTAAACGATCCCAATCGTTTCCGTTTTACGGATGATTACAACAATCTGAATCCTGAATTTTATCTCAAAACTCCGGCTGAAATGAAGGAGTTGTTTCGGGATGTGCCTGAGAGTTTAGACAATACCGCCGAAATTGTAGATAAGGTTGAACCCATCAAACTTCAATCTGATTTATTGCTTCCGCATTTCAAAGTTCCGGAAGGGTTCGTGGATATGGACGATTATTTGCGTCATTTATCCTACGAAGGCGCAAAATCACGCTATGCTCAAATCACTGAGGAAATCCGTGAGCGGATTGATATGGAGCTTGCCATTATCAAGCGGATGGGGTTTGCCGGATACTTTTTGATTGTTCAGAGTTTTACCGGCGAAGCACGAAGAAAAGGTGTCTATGTTGGTCCGGGGCGCGGTTCTGCTGCCGGAAGTATCGTGGCGTATTGTACCGGAATCATCAATATTGATCCGTTGCGATATGACTTACTTTTCGAACGATTCCTGAATCCTGAGCGTGTGAGTCCACCCGATATTGATATCGACTTCGACGACTTCGGGCGACAAGCCGTAATTGACTACGTGGTTGAACAATACGGGCGCCAAAATGTGGCGCAGATTGTAACCTACGGCACTATGAAGGCCAAGACATCCATCCGTGATGTGGGTCGAGTACTTGGGGTGCCGCTTCAGGAAGTGAACCGCATCACGAAAATCATGCCTGACAAACCCGGGCTTGATACGTTTGATAAAATTCTGAATCCTGAAAAAAATCCTGAGTCGGCAGAGGAAATTCAATCGTTGTTTGAGTCGCCTGATGACCAAATCAGGAAGATGATGAAATATGCGAGGGTTTTAGAGGGATGCGCGCGTCAAACCGGAATTCATGCGGCGGGCGTAATTATTGCACCGGGAGAAGTTTCAAATTACGTTCCGGTTGCCCTTTCGAAAGAGAAAGATGTCATCACACAATACGACGGTCCAAGCTCGGAAATGTGTGGCTTGCTCAAAATGGACTTTTTAGGGCTCAAAACGCTTTCTATCCTAAAAACTGCCATCCGTTTTGTGAAAGAAAACCACGGTATTGAGTACAACTTAGATGACATCCCCCTTGATGATAAAAAAACATTTGAGCTTTATCAGCGTGGTGATACCATTGGCACGTTCCAGTTTGAGTCGGACGGGATGCGGAAATACCTCAAGGAACTCAAGCCGACGATTATTGACGATCTCATTGCCATGAACGCATTGTATCGCCCGGGACCGATGCAGTTTATTCCGGACTACATCCGCCGGAAGCATGGAGAAGAAACCGTTGACTACCCGCATGATGACCTCCGCGATATTCTTGAGCCAACGTATGGAATCATGATTTATCAGGAGCAAATCATGAAAGTGGCGCAACGGATGGGGGGCTATAGTTTAGGGGAAGCCGATATCCTCCGAAGAATCATGGGGAAGAAAAAAGCCGATTTGTTGCCTCCGGAGGAAGCAAAATTCACGCAACGTGCTATAGAAAAAGGATACGATGCGAAAGTCGCCAAAGACGTTTTCGACAAGATGGCAATGTTCGCCGGCTACGGATTTAACAAATCGCACTCTGCGGCATATTCTGTTTTGGCGTATCAAACGGCCTACTTTAAAGCGAATTACACGCCTGAGTATATGGCAGCCGTGCTTACGCATAACATGGGTGACATCAAAAAAGTCTCTTCGTTCATCGAAGAATCTTCCATTTTGGGATATCCGGTTGATCCACCAAACGTGAATACCGGTGCCGGAACGTTTGTGGCGCTAAACGGACGCATTCAATATGGGATGGAAGCCATAAAAGGTGCCGGAGCCAATGCAATTGCGGCTATTGTAACCGAACGGGAGCAGAATGGTCCCTTCAAAACGCTCTTTGATTTCACCTATCGGGTGGATTTAAAATCCTGTAATCGAAAAACGATTGAAGCATTAATTGAGGCCGGAGCTTTTGATTGCATCCATAAAAACAGGGCGCAACTCATGGAGAGCCTTGATGATGCCATTCAATACGCCGTTAAAAAACAGCAGGATGAAGATCGAAATCAGATTAGTTTATTCGGGGGGGATGCGGGCTCTACAATGCAAATGGCCGAACCAAGACTCAGAGAAGCCAAAGCATGGACGAACATGGAGCGCCTCAAAAAAGAACGTGAGCTCATCGGCTTTTACCTGAGTGGTCATCCGCTTGATAAATTCAAAGATGACATTGCCCTATTTTGCTCTCATACCTTATCCCCTACTGCTTTGAATGAGCTTGACGACCGCACGGTGGTTATGGCGGCCGGTATTATCACATCGGTTAAGCAAGTCCGTGATAAAAAAGGGCGACCGTTTGCCTTCACTACAATGGAAGATGAAAACGGCCATGTTGAAGTGATTGCATTTTCTGACACCTTCGATAAGTGTATGAATTTATTGCATCAAGACACTATTGTAGTTGTGGAAGGGAACCTCGATTTACGAAGTGGGATGCCTAAAATTATCGCAAGGAATTTCGATCGGATAGAGAATTTGAGGGATAAGAATCAGGCAAAAATCAGATTAAGGCTTCGATTAGAAACTTCCGTCATTTCAGACGAACATTTGGTTGAGTTTGCTCAACTCTGCGAAGCCAATAAGGGGGCTTCCTCTATTGCGATTGATTTAATTACACCGCATAGTCCGTTGCCATTAAAAATGAGTGCCCGAAAATACGTTGTTGACCCCAACGATGACTTCCTCAAGCAAGCCAGAAAAATTTTCGGCAAGGAGTCGTTGGTACTTGAAAAGAGTGAGTATTAATTATTTTCGCTGATTAGCTACCAAATAAAGGTAATTTATTCTTATATCGTTACTCCTGACCAATAATCGCAACAACCGAGTTGGCAAGGAATGACTTTGTAACATTTTTATAACCCCATTAAGGGGAGTAGTGAAAATCCTGGAGGGACAAATTAACAGTTTGCGGCAACAACGCAACGCTTTTAATGCTATACACATTCATGATTTGACAGAATCGAATTCCAAAAGATGCATAAAAACAAAGAACTATTTTTCCTCTGGAAAAGAGAACCGTTGTTGCCGCTAATAGATTAAGCTGCTATTTATTTGAGCAATGTGAGTTTCTTGGTTTCGCTGAAAAAACCGGCTTGTCCACCTGACAATGGACGGGCTTGAAGTCGGTAAAAGTAGATACCGCTGGGCAAACCTACGGCATTCCAGTGCCGAGCATACGTTCCAGCCGAGAACTCTCCGGAAGCAAGAACCCTCACTTGTCTTCCCAAGGCGTCATAGACTATAAGAGAGACTATTGAAGATGACGGAATACTAAAGGTAATAGTTGTACTTGGATTGAAGGGATTAGGATAATTCTGAGCTAGTTTGAATCCACTCGGCACCTGTACCAATTCCTCTATACCTACAGGTACTAAAATTCTGTCTGTAAACAATGCAAAAAATGAGCTTGGCTCTCCACCGATTGAGGTAAAGTTCCCCCCCATATACAGATCATTACTACTGAGGACGATAGTATTAACTCTCAAATTTGGATTCGGGTTCCAGCTTGCATCTGCTTGCCCATTGGTGTTGTTTAACTTGGCTATGTAATTTCTAGACTGTCCTCCGATTGAATTAGTTCCAAAAAAAGCTCCACCCACATAAATATCATTACCACTTATGGCGATGGTTAAAACTGTAGTATGTGCATTCGGATTCCATTCCGCATCTGCTTGGCCATTGGTATTGTTTAATTTGGCTATTCTGTTTCTCGTCAGTCCACCAATTGTGGTAAATTCTCCACCCACATAAATATCACTACCACTAATGGCGATAGTATTAACTCTCAAATTTGCATTCGGATCCCAGTCGGCATCTGCTTGACCATTAGTGTTGTTTAATTTGGCTATTCTGTTTCTCGTAAGTCCACCGATTGTGGCAAAATCTCCCCCTACATAAATATCACTGCCACTAATGGCGATGGTATTAACTCTCAAATTTGCATTTGGATTCCAGTCGGCTTCTGCTTGACCATTGGTGTTATTTAATTTGGCTATTCTATTTCTCGTCAATCCACCGATTGAGGTAAAATCTCCACCCACATAAATATCACTACCACTGATGGCGATGGTATGAACTATACCGCTGGCATTCGGATTCCAGTCTGCATCTGCATTCCCATTGGTATTGTTTAATTTAGCTATTCTAAATCTCGTTTCTCCACCGATAAACAAAAAGTTCCCCCCTACATAAATACCATTACCACTAATCGCGATGGTATTAACACTAGCACTTACACCAATTTGGGCACTTGCATTCGGATTCCAATCGGCATCAACTTGTCCATTGGTGTTGCTTAATTTGGCTAGTCTATTTCTCGTCACTCCACCGATTGAGGTAAAAGCTCCACCCACATAAATATCACTACCACTGATGGCGATGGTATTAACCCAATGACCTGCAATCGGATTCCAGTTTGCATCTGCTTGCCCATTGGTGTTGTTTAATTTGGCTATGAAATTTCTCGCCTCTCCGCCAATTGTAGTAAATAATCCCCCAACATAAACATCATTATCACTGATGGCGATGGTACGAACTGGACCACCTGCATTCGGGTTCCAGCTTGCATCTGCTAGACCATTGGTGTTGTTTAATTTGGCTACTCTATTTCTCGCCACTATACCAATTGAGGTAAAATTCCCCCCTACATAAATATCACTACCACTGGCGGCGATGGTATGAACTGAATTATTTACATTCGGATTCCAGCTTGCATCTGCTTGACCGGTGGTGTTGTTTAATTTGGCTATTCTATTTCTCGTCTGTCCACCGATTGAATTAGATCCATTAAACTCTCCCCCCACATAAATATCACTGCCACTTATGGCGATGGTACGAACTATATCATTTGCATTCGGGTTCCAGCTTTCATCTGCTTGCCCATTGGTGTTGTTTAATCTGGCTAATCTATTTCTCGGCTGTCCACCGATTGAATTAGATCCATTAAATACTCCCCCCACATAAATATCACTACCACTGATGGCGATGGCATAAACTGCATTATTTGCATTTGGATTCCAGATTGCATCTGCTTCACCATTAGTGTTGTTTAATTTGGCTATTCTACTTCTTGTCAGTCCACCGATTGAATTAGATCCATTAAACACTCCCCCCACATAAATATCATTACCACTAACGGCGATGGCATAAACTATATCATTTGCATTTGGATTCCAGTCGGCATCAACACTGCCATCAGAATTAATGCGAGCTATATAATTTCTATCATAGGTACCCACCATTGTAAACTCTCCACCAATATACCATCCTCCGTTACCATCTGGCACTGCTGTAAAAATAGTTCCATTTACTACAGGGAAATTCAGGTTTGGGGTGTGGGATGTTGTTGTTAGTTTCGCACCGTATCCAGTTCGTGGTCCTACATAAGTAAACTCCCCGCCTATGTATGTATAATCTCCGTCAACGGCTATTGCATGCACCGTCCCATTTGTTACCCACATATCTTTGTTGGGGGTCTGGCTGATGGCCATGTTGCTGACAATGAAGAATGCTAAGAAGCATGGGATGTAATGGCTTAAACCTCGCCATAGAGTGAAGAACTGGTTTTTGATGAACATAGTATTTTCTCCTGACACTAGTCAAATTTTAAAAGGTTGTTGGTTGATATAGGCTCACTATTTTTCCAAATTTAGGTTAAAATATTAATACCATTTCTTTTAACCGCAAAATATTTTTTTCAACAAAGATTTCATGTTACAGATCAAAAAAATTATACGGCATTATAAGGGGTTTTTTCAGACGGTGTCAAAGATGTGGTTATCCAACAAAAGTAGCAGAAGAAAGCCCATTAGTACTCGCCCTAAAGGTAAAAATCAGCGTTGATCATGCATCATACTATTAGATGACAGTCATTACCTAAATCATTTCTGACTGTGTCCCTTCAATTTAGAAAATCTGCCATTCCCAAAATTCGTATATTTAGCAACATAAGCATTTAGGTGAACTAAACTTTAGTTACAAGCGTTATTACAAATAAACATTAAACAAGATAAATCATGTCAAATACAATCGCATTTACTGATTCTAATTTCTCAGATGAGGTTCTTTCATCAGACAAACCCGTACTCGTTGACTTTTGGGCTGAATGGTGTGGTCCATGCCGTAAAATTGGTCCTGTTGTTGACGAACTTTCCACCGAATACGAAGGAAAAGCAAAAATCGGAAAAGTCAATGTTGATGATAACCCAGAAGTTTCTGTGAAATATGGAATCAGAAGCATTCCGGCTTTACTCATCTTTAAAAATGGTGAAGTTGTAGATCAAATCATTGGTGCTGTGCCAAAAGCAGTATTGAAGAAACAACTAGACGCACAGCTTTAAGTTTCTATCATAAAACCCCCTAAAGAGGGCAGTGTTTGACCACGCTGTCCTCTTTTTTTTGAGAAAAACCTACGGTGCCAATCGATACTTTTCCCAACGTGCGCCGGATTTCTCAAAAACAATCCTATCATGCAAGCGACTTGTTCTTCCCTGCCAAAACTCTATTTTTGAAGGAATAACCCTGTATCCTCCCCAATTTTCGGGTCGTATTAATGCTGCATCCCCCGAATACTTCTCTTTGACTTCTTTGAGTCTTTCCTCAAGTTCCTTTCTGCTCTCAATTCTCTTACTTTGGGGAGAGGCAATAGCACTAAAATTACTCTCTTTAGGTCGGGAGTAAAAGTAAACATCAGATTCTTCGTCTGTAATTCTCTCTGCTTTCCCCTGAATTCTACATTGTCTGAAGACTTCCGGCCAATGAAAAGTCAGACATACAGCAGGATTTTGTCCTATATCGGCTGATTTGTCACTATCATAGTTTGTGTAGAAAACAAAGCCACGCTCATCATATCCTTTGAGTAAAACCACTCGCCCCGATGGAACTCCGTTATTCACTGTAGAAAGCACCATCGCATTGGGGTCGTATTTTGAAAACTCCACTGCTTCGGCAAACCATGCATCAAATAAAGCAAACGGATTAGTCCCGGCAGACTCTTCCGTTAACGGGGCTCCGGTATATTCACGACGCACCGCCGAAACGGCCGTCCTCCACGAAGCGACATCACGCTTTTGAAACCAATTTTTCAGAAATGAAATCATGCACTGAATATAAGCATCATTTCGCTATCAAGACGGAGCCATGAGATTATTATTTATAGCACAATGTTTTTCGAAGCATGGTTGACTAACTTCCCCCCATCCTTAAACACACCATCACACCATACGATTCATCCCTTGAAAAATGCCTAAAATTTGATACCTTCAAGTGCCTCAAATCATCGACTGTAAATCAAATTAACCGGAGTATGTACACATCATTGAAAGAAAACCTTCAGGCAGAGCTTGATCAAATTAAAAATGACGGTTTATTTAAAAGCGAACGCATTATTACCACCCCACAAGGTGCTGAAATAGAAACAACACAAGGCACCAAAGTCCTGAATTTTTGTGCCAACAACTATCTTGGTCTCTCCTCCCATCCCCGAGTTATTGAAGCGGCAAAACGAACCATTGATGCTTATGGTTACGGGTTGTCTTCCGTTCGGTTTATTTGTGGTACACAATCTATCCACAAGCAATTGGAAGAAAAAATCTCTGCATTTTTGGGGATGGAAGACACCATCTTGTACGCAGCCGCTTTCGATGCTAATGGTGGACTTTTCGAGCCACTTTTTGGGAAGGATGATGCCATCATCTCTGATGCGCTCAACCATGCATCAATCATTGATGGGGTAAGATTATGCAAAGCGCAACGGTTTGTGTATCAGCATAATGATATGGCCGATTTGGAGGAGAAATTAAAGCAAGCTTCAAGCGCTCGATACCGCATCATTGCTACGGATGGAGTCTTCTCGATGGATGGTACCATTGCTCAACTTGATAAAATCTGCGATTTAGCCGACAAATACGATGCCTTGGTAATGTCTGATGAATGCCACTCAACCGGTTTCATCGGCAAAACCGGACGAGGCGTACATGAATATCGGAATGTGATGGATCGCATCGATATCATCACCGGAACTCTCGGGAAAGCGTTCGGCGGTGCATCAGGGGGATTTACCTCTGCACGAAAAGAAATCGTTGAAATGCTAAGACAACGTTCGCGTCCGTATCTGTTTTCAAACACCTTGGCGCCATCAATTGCCGGAGCCTCGTTGGAAGTCCTGAATTTATTGAGCGAAACCACCGAATTAAGAGATAAACTCGAAGCGAGTACCGTTTACTTCCGTACTAAAATGACAGAAGCCGGATTCGATATTAAGCCCGGAGAACACCCTATCGTACCCGTGATGCTCTACGATGCAAAAGTTGCGCAGCAGTTTGCAGAAAAGCTACTCGAACGCGGTATTTATGTGATTGGATTTTTCTATCCGGTCGTTCCAAAAGGACAAGCGCGTATTCGCGTTCAAATCTCGGCGGTTCATGAAAAAGAACACCTCGATGCCGCCATCGAAGCATTTACATTAACAGGAAAAGAGCTTGGAGTTATCTAAGTGCCAATCCACATACAATTGAAATTTAGAACGTTAGCTTAGCCAATCGCAAATATGCAAAACATTTTAGTAACCGGTGCAAGTGGACAATTAGGCGCTGAAATCATTGAAGGTTTATTGGGGATGGGGGATGTTTCCCTTGTAGTTGCAACAGATATTAAAGAACCCTCTGTATCTCTGGAAGCGGTTCCCTTTGAGTTTTTGGATGTGATGGATGCAGATCGTATGACTGAGTTAATCAAAAATTATAAAATTACTCAGGTCTATCACCTTGCAGCCTTACTTTCTGCTACAGCCGAAAAAAACATCGATTTAGCCCGAAAATTGAATATTGGAAGTCTGCATCATGTACTGAACATTGCCCGTGATTTAAACTTGGATAAAGTATTCTGGCCAAGTTCCATCGCCGTATTTGGTCCGGATGCAAAAAAAGACGGTACACCACAAAACAGTCCCTGCAACCCAACTACCGTTTACGGAATCACCAAACTTACCGGAGAGCAATGGTGCGCCTACTATCATCGCACGTTCGGAGTTGATGTTAGAAGTATTCGCTATCCCGGTCTTATCGGTTATAAAACTCTTCCGGGTGGCGGCACGACAGATTATGCCGTTGACATTTATCATAAAGCCATAAATCACGAGCCATTCACATGCTTTTTGGAAGCTGATAGTCACCTGCCCATGATGTACATGAGTGATGCCGTTAAAGCCACACTTGATCTGATGCAAGCACCTGCAGACAAGCTGACGGTACGCACGAGTTACAACATCAGCGCGATGAGTTTCTCCCCTGCTGAAATTGCAGATTCCATCCGGAAAACTTATCCTGATTTTGAAATCAACTACGCCCCCGATTACCGCCAAAAAATTGCTGATTCCTGGCCTAACAGTATAGATGACCACACCGCCCGCAACGATTGGGACTGGAATCACTCCTACGACCTCGATGCCATGACGCAGGATATGATTTTGAATTTGGTAAAGGGAAAAGTATAGACTAAAGATTCTGGGTTGTCTTTTCCAATATATACTTGACCGATTATTCCAGATTTTTCGAAAAAAAACAAATACTACAACATTAGAGAATTGAAATGATTCATTTTTTAGAAAGTAAAGGGTTTCAATTGTATTCCTTAGAGAATGGATTTTCTGATCCAATAACAGGACAATTATTGCAAGTTGACGGAATTTTTACTCAAAAATACTTTTGATAATCCTAATTTAAATTTTACTTATCTGCCTAAAACACCTCTTATTCGATGATATTTGATTTATAATGAAGTACTTCTTAAAAAGATCAACAGCATACCTATTAGACTGTTTAATTTGTTATACTTTTATCATGTTAATCTTTCAATGGGTTTTATTAAGTAATCTAAGGAGTATATTTGGATTAAATGATGAATGGTTTGAGTTGAGTTTTAATTTATATGCGTACGTAATAATAAACACCCCTTAGGAAGTCATACATTTTGGAATCATATTTCCTACTCCCATGTATTTTTCCCAAAATCCTGAAATGAGATTTACTATATTATTTGGAATGATACTTTTTGGGATTTTTGCAATCACAATTCTTATTAATAAAGAGAGAAGATCGTTGTATGATACTCTTTTAGGGACACTCGTAATTCAACGCTAAAAATAATAAGTACTTAAATAATGACAAAAGAACATTTCTTACATCAGGTTTTCGCATCTAGCGGAATAACCAAAGATGAATTGAACCTAATCATCCCTCGATATAAGCAAATAATCGTTCAAAAGAATGACTTCTTACTCAAAGAAGGACAAATAGAAAAGAATTATTGGTTTATAGAAAGTGGATTTATACGCTCTTATGTGATTGACACAGAAGGTAATGATATAACTTTTAATCTTTATGGTTCTGGAGATGTAGTTATAGATTACCCATCATTTTTTTTCTTCTCACCAACAAGAGAGAATATCCAAGCTTTAACAGACTTAGTTTGTTGGGAGATTTCTTTTGAGGACTTTCAGGAAATGTTCAACACTATATTGAATTTTAGAGAACAACAAAGGGCGCTTTTAGTTGGCAGCTATTTTGCTTTAAAAGAACATAGTATTTCTTTAATTGCCGACCATGCAAAAGACCGTTATTTAAAATTACTCAAAAGCAAACCACATATTGTCCAAAATGTATCCTTAAAGCATATTGCTACATTCTTAGGAATTACTGACACTTCTTTAAGTCGAATTCGAAAAGAAATTTCAAGCGATTAGATTTTCTTGTCATATGGCAAGTTTTTTTTAGGTCGGATGGCATATCATTGATTCAACCATTAATCTTAAAAAAACGAATATGACACATTTGAAAGACTACATGTTGCTATTTAGGTATGAACCAAGCAATGAAGAACCTAACCATGAGCAACTACAAGAAATGCATAAACAATGGGGAGAGTTTATTGGTGGAATTGCAGCGCAAGGTCTATTGGTAAGTACACACCAATTAGGCTTTGAAGGAAGTAAAGTTTTTGCCAATCTTAAAACTGAAGAAGGAATTCATATCTCAGATAATCAAACTATAGGCGGAAATATGATTCTGAAAGCTGAATCTATCGAGTATGCAACTGAGCTTGCTAAAAAATGTCCTATTTTATTTATGGGTGGCACGGTTGAAGTAAGAGATGTAATACCAATGAACTAACTATAAAACATTTAATAAGGAAAAAAAATGATCTACGCATTAATTGTACTAATTTTATTAGCACTTATCGGTTTTGGCTTATATAAAGCTAGTACGTTGAAAAGTATTGAAATTACCAAAACAGTTACCATAGATGGAACTAAACAAGATGTGTTCAATTTGGTGAAATACTTAAATAATTTCCCAAAATGGTCGCCATTTTTAGCGCAGGATCCGACTCAGAAATATGAAGTTAAAGGAAAAGATGGAACTATTGGAGCGCAGTACCACTGGGATGGCAACAAAGGAAAGGATCTCGGTTATCAGGAAATTTTAAAAATTGAAGAACCCAACTTTGTAGGAATGAAGTGCGACATTCAAAAACCCTTCGTAGCCAAACCAACTTTTGACTACTATTTTTCAGAGACTACCGCAGGAATTGAAGTAAAGCAAATCTTTAAACTTGAATCAGGTTTGATAGATGCTTTTTTCATGTGGTTATTTGGTGCTAAATCGGAAATGGAAAAAACAAATCAACAGGGATTAGATTTATTAAAAAAAGCAGCAGAACAGAAATAAATCCGTTTTCTGGGTACGTAAACTCTTTTATTTTAAATATGTAAAAGAGTTATTTTTTTAAAAGCAAGATGAATTCTTCTCCCTCTTTTACAATCATTTGTTAAAAACTCAAACGTACTCCCATTCCTGTAATCCATTGATTTATAGGAATGGGAGTATAGGTTTCAAAATGAAAAGGAATAAGACTGAGATAGTTTATTCGGTCTATGGAATTGAGTAATAGAATAGTGTCAAATATCGCCAAGAATGCGCCTTGGATGATGATAGCTGTACCAAATTGTCTGATACGTGATGTTTTCCCCATATACATCATACAAAATCCTGTAGCCATGTAGCCGATATTAAGACCGGAATTTATCGCCAAAATTCGGTTAAAGAGCTGTTCATCCCTAAGCACTTGAGAAAATGATGTTGTCGCATCATATATATCAGGATTTAAGAGTGCGAAGCCGGCGATTCCGGCATTGACTAATCCCCATCCTGCCATCATGGTATAAAAATCTCTGTGATTCCTATTTATCGCGAGTACGGAACCTCCGATAAGATTTAGACTTCCCCATCCCAACAAAATCCACATTGCACGTTCTTGTTGTGTTAGTCTTTGGTACCCAATATCTAACCACGAAGTATCATTTTTTAAAACTGGAACAGAAGTATGGTTTTGCCCGGTAACATCCTGCAATAAAAACACAAAAATTGTAATGAAAGAAACGGTAGCGACAATAAAAAGAAAGCGTTTTTTTGTACTCATTATTTATAAAATTTGAGGAAGAAGAATTTTTTTTACAGTATTTTTAGAAATTCTGAATCAATTTTCAGAAACATTCGTATGGATGGCGAAACTTTAACCCTAAACTAATAAGATTAACATGAAGATGATCCACAAAAGTGTGATGCTGCTTGTTTTTTCCTTGTTAATAAGCTTTGTAAGCGTAACAGCCCAAAGTCTTGAAACTTTCAAGGAAAGAGTAACCGAATTCACCTTAGATAACGGCTTGCATTTCATTATCATTCAGCGTGACGTTGCACCGGTTGCTTCTTTTGTAACCCATGTGAATATCGGTTCAGTCAATGAACCGGTCGGACAAACAGGTATCACCCATATTTTTGAGCACATGGCTTTTAAGGGTTCTCAAACTATTGGAACTACCAATTTTGAAGAAGAATACCCCATTATTTTAGCAATGGATCAAGCCTATCAAGCTTGGCATCGTGAAAGTAGAAGCATCAATCCTGATCCTGAAAAACTTGAGGAGCTTTGGGCTGAATTTTTAAGACTTCAGGATAAATCACAGGAGTTTGTGATCAATAATGAATTTTCAGAGATTATTGACCGAGCCGGAGCTGTTGGGATGAACGCTTTTGTTTCTAACGATGAAACCGGTTATTTCTACAGCCTCCCCCAAAACAAAGCTGAACTTTGGTTTTGGATGGAAGCAGATCGTTTTACAAATCCTGTGATGCGTGAGTTTTACATCGAGAAAGATGTGATTTGGGAAGAACGTCGTGACCGTACCGATAACAATCCAATAGGTCGAATGATTGAAGAATTCATCTCTGTAGCTTTCTCAGCCCATTCTTATAGAAATCCACCGATTGGCTGGCCCGCCGATATTGATGCGGTAAATATCGAAGATACTATTCGCTTTTTTGAGACATACTACATTCCGCAAAATCTAACTATGGCTATCGCCGGTGATGTTGATCCAAAAGAGATGCGCCGTTTGGCTGAAAAATATTTCGGAAACTGGCCTGCACAACCTGACTCTCCAATTGTTACAACAATTGAACCACCTCAACGTGGTGAACGTCGCTTCACGATTGTGGATCAAAGTCAGCCTATTTTGATGATTGGTTACAAATCTGTTGCAGGACAT
>Ga0213835_100409_pt1 | contig 42976 bp, 44 predicted proteins | sample SWPATP01_FD_160576 | JGI IMG/M metagenome (GOLD analysis project Ga0213835, IMG submission 160576) | Coastal seawater microbial communities from Marineland, Florida, United States - SWPA TP0 #1 | ecosystem: Environmental > Aquatic > Marine > Coastal | place: USA: Florida | collected 2016-08-05
TTGGATGTTGATCTCTTTGATTGCGGTTTCTTCTTTAATCGGGGGATTGGCCTCGGCTTTTACCCTTGCCCTTGCTAAATTGCCAGAGGATGCAATCCGTGACCCTGGAGATTTACGCGGCACCCGCATGGCCGTTGTCCAGGGCACAACAGGGGAAGCTTTTGCTGCCGAATATCGCGCCAAAGTTGTGCAACGCCCTAGCTTAGAAGCGGCGATCGCCTTAATGGAAGCCGATAAAGCAGACGGTGTAATTTTTGATCGGCCAACCCTGGAGTATTACCTTAGTCAGAATCCTGACTTACCCTTGCGGGTTGCTGACTTTAACCTAAATACCGAAAATCTGGGTTTTGTTTTACCTTACGATAGTCCCCTAGCCCTGCCCCTCGATGTGAGTATCGTGGCCCTCGAAGAAGACGGTACCCTCGTCCGCACTGCCCAAGACTGGCTCCAAGGGGAACTCAATTTAGAATAGACACTAGAGATAGTTTGTTACCAACGGAGAAAAACAGCCCCTATGAAAATGCTTCACACCATGATTCGAGTTGGCAATTTAGAAGAATCCCTCAAATTTTATTGTGATGTTCTGGGGATGAAACTCCTGCGTCAAAAGGATTACCCCGGCGGCAAATTCACCCTAGCCTTTGTCGGTTATGGCGACGAAAAAGACAATACCGTGATCGAACTAACCTACAACTGGGACACCGATCGCTATGACCTCGGTAATGGTTTTGGTCACATCGCCCTCGGTGTGGATGATATCTATGGCACCTGCGAAAAAATCCGCGAGCTGGGCGGTAAAATTTCCCGGGAACCCGGCCCCATGAAGCACGGCACCACGGTGATTGCCTTTGTCGAAGATCCCAATGGCTACAAGATCGAATTGATCGAAATGAAAAAGGCCGCCGCTTAGAGCTGATTGATAAAGCCCCCCGGCCCCCAGTCTGGGGGTTTAGGAGGCAGATCAAGAGACTTCTTAGCTTTAAAAACAACCTTCGTTTATTGGATCTTGCCAATCTGGCGGCCCACAGCTTCGATTTCAGCGTAGTTTTCGTTGCTGGTCTGAATAAATTGGGTCGCCCCAAACAAATCAAGAATTTCTTTGTGGTCAGGATTGTTGGGATCGAGTTGGAGCAAAGCCTGTTGCACTTTATCCCGGAAGCCTTCTCCATAGCGCTCGTCCACGTCGGGGGAAATGACCCAGTGATAGTCGTAGTAGGCGGGCGATCGCCAAATCACGTTCACTCTATTGGTATCTACTTCCCCAGCTTCGACGCGACTGTTCCACACCTGTTCATTGAGCATTCCCAAGTCATAGGTACCGGCTTCGACCAGTTGAATGGTGGCATCGTGGGAGGCCGAAAAACCCACTTCCCCTTGGAAATCTTCAAGAGAGACTCCGGCTTGTTCTAGGTAGTATTGGGGCATCAGGCGGCCAGAGGTGGAGGATTCACTACCAAAGGTGAGGGTTTTGCCTTTGACTTGGGTTAAATCAGCATCACTGGCTAATTCCCCTAGGCCACTATTCACATTGGCAATCAGTACCGAGTGAAATTCGGCGTCAATATCCCGTTGGGCGATCGCCTCAGCCCCAGGGACTTGCAATCTCGCTTGGACACCCGTCAACCCACCAAACCAGACTAAATCTAAATCACCCACCTTAAAGGCTGTGACCGCGGCGAGGTAATCGGTGACGGGTTTATATTCTACGGGGACTCCCAGTTCAGCACTCAGATAATCCGCCAGCAGGCCATAGAGTCGCTGCAATTTTTCAGGATCTTGGTCGGGAATCGCCCCAGTCACCAAGGGTTGCACTGCCGTTGTCGAGGTTTCATTTTCGGTGGGGCTAGTGACATCCGTAGTCGATGGCGCAGTACAGCCAAAAACACTGAGGGAAAGCAGACAGAGGGCAGACAGGAGCCGTTTTTTCATGGGTAATTTCTCAAGGGAAAGAAAAAGATTTATTCCCAACTTAAGATAGCAATTAATGTTTTCTCCCCCCAATGGCTTTCGTAATGGCATCTGCTTTGTGGCCCCTAATTTGGTTTTACGCTGTTTCTTTTTCCTGCGGGGTTTTGATGCTCCGTATTTGGCGATCGCCACGACCCCGTCCTCTGGGATGGTTCTGGGTGGCGGGGTTTGTCCTCGTCCTCACCTGGGGAATGAACCTGATTTCGATGGCTTGGGCTGCTTGGTGGGGCGGTATCGCTTGGTTGCTGTTGATCCTCGTGCCATCTTTGGGCTTGCGGCAGATCCAGAGTCTCTTGTCCCGGCAAGATTTTCAACGGGCTTACCAATGGGCTTTGTATTTGCGATATCTTCATCCCTTTGATGGTTGGTGGGAACAGTCGCAGATCATTCGCGCTTTAATCTTGAGTCAACGGGGTCAACTCACCCCAGGCTTAAATCTTTTAGAAAAATACCAGGATCACCCCAGTTTTTTGGCCCGTCAGGCGATCGCCATGGATTATGCGATGCGGTTTGATTGGATGGGGTTGCTGGCTTGGCTCCGGGGAATGGCGCAAACCCCCCAAGAACCTTTGCTTTTGGTTTACTATTGCCGCGCCCTGGGAGAAACAGGTCAACTGTCGGAACTTTTACAACTGGTGCTGAAACCAGAAACCAAAGCGCAACTGTTGCGGGGGAGCGATCGCCGTCAGTGGCATTTGGTATTGCTATTTACGGCGGCTTTTTGTGGCGAAATCAAGACGGTGCAACGGTTATTGACAGGCCCTCTCCGGGATTATGCCAAAGAAATTAAGGGTTTTTGGCTGGCGATCGCCCACTACGGCGCCGGGTGTGTCTCCCAAGGAAATGCCATTTTACAGACCCTCCAGGAGGACTCAAATAAACGTTTCCGCAATGCCGTCCAGATGCGTCGCCAACATCCTCCTCGACCAGCCCAATCGCTCCTCCCCGTAGACGCTTATCCTGATCTGGCCCGCCTTAGTCGCCTGGTACGGCAGGAAACCCAAGAGCAGCTTTATCAATCCCTCGTGGGCCAACCATCTGCGGGGCAAAAGCAAATTTCGGTGAATTCTGTTTTAGTTGCCGTCAACTGTCTGGTATTCCTGGGGGCGATCGCCGTTAGCAGTCCCGAAAATCCAGAAGCGATGCTCCAGGGTGGTGGTTTCATTCCCAACCAAGTGTTGCAGGGGGAATGGTGGCGCTTGTTTACGGCGAATTTTATCCATGTGGGGCTGGCCCATCTCTTGATGAATATGGCAACCTTGGCGTTGCTAGGCCCCTTTGCCGAAAAACATCTGGGGCGATCGCGTTATCTCCTCGTTTATTTAGGTAGTGGTTTCGGGGCGACGGTAACGCTGTTTGGGTTGGTACTGTTAGCCCAGGGCTTTGACTATGAGGCGTTTCCTGCGTGGTTGGCCTATCTCACCACAGAAATTCGCTATGGCTATCAGGTGTGGGTCGGGGCTTCTGGATCGATTATGGGCATGATCGGGGCGATCGCCGTGGTGTTGTGGCAGGGATGGCAACGGTTTCACCTCGAAGCCGCAGGCAGACAATTTCGCTTGATTTGCTTAATTATTGTGATCCAGTTTGCGGTGGATCTCAGTTCCCCGAATGTTAGTTTTTACAGCCATTTACTGGGCCTCTCCTGGGGAATTGCCTTAACGCTTTTGTTGAGGCGAATTTAAGGGGAATTGCTTTTGGCAATCGAAACAGTATGCTTTTCCGTCAAAGCGAATTTTATTATTAAAACAAAACATTGCGACTTTTTTGGAAATAGATTGCTTACAGCAATAGCAATAGTATTTTGTTTTCTTTGTCTGTTCTATTGAAACGGGGTGCTGATTGTCTCTTTCTCTAGAAATAGAAAATTTTTTATAGTAATCAAACTGGGAAGGTCGATGATAACTGACTAGGTTTTTCGCTATTTGCTGCAATGATTCGGATGAAATTATTTTTGTGATTGAACCAAGAGTTGTCAATATACTTTCATTATTGAGATTGTCTCGTGTTTGTTTATAAAATTCGTCTGACTTAATGACAGCATCTGTTTTAAAATCTTTTGCCTTGGGACGAATCACGCGAGATTTTGGCGAAACTAAAACATAGGCAAGAAAATGGGGTTGTAATGGTATTCCCAATCTTTTAGGTAGTATTTCTTCACCCTGGAGAAGGGTCTTTAAAACTTTGATGTGTCTTTTATTTTGCTCAATGGGAGACTCTATTGCTCTGTAGCTTTTCTGGAATGAGACTAAAAATTCGCCATGTTCTGTGATTTTGATACTACGGGCATAATGTTTTGTTTCTAAGATATAAAAATCAAGAAATCTATTGATTAAGATATGGTCAATTTGAGCAACTAATCCATTATGTTCAATTCTAAGATCGTGAATAATCGCCCAGTTTGGTGAATTTTTATAATAAAAATCAATAAAATAAGCAGAATCCTTTTCTCCTTGATTACCAGAGGTGAGTCTCTTTAGCTCTGTTTTTGTCTGCAAAACTTTTGCTTCGGATAAATTAGGTAAATTGATAATCGTTTTAACTGCTCTATGTTTGCATCAATGGGATCTTTTTCTTTAATGATCATTTAGAAATAATTTGAATCTTGCAATTTTCCTTCGGATTAACCTTGCTCAGTAAGTAATTTTACTAGAGCACTCTTTTTTAGCTTACTATATCCTTTTAAGCCACGTTTTTTAGCCATTTTTTGGAGATCTGCCTGGGTAAAAGTCGTAAGAAACTGCGGATCAATAATTACGTCTGGCAGAGGTTCAGGGGTTGTGTAAAAAATTTCTTTGAAAATATTTAGTTTTTTCCCTCTGGTAATGCCGCATTTTACTTTTGTGACATCCATTAAATTTTCTTTCCAATATTGACGCGGAGCATTTTCAATACGTTCAACTGCATTGGCGAGCTTAACGCTGCCCAATTTCAGGGGATTAATTGGACGCTTCATTAGATAGTCCAGACCCACTTTGATTTCCTCCCTAGTTGCTGTTGCGAGGTTAATTTTAGCAAGCTTTTCTTGAGTAAGAATGCGGGCCGATTCTTGAGTTTCTGGGGAATCATCAGCAACAATACACCAAACTTTCGTCAATCCTGCTTCTTCGGCAGCAGCAAAAACGAAGCTATTCGCAATCACTTGATAAGATTCAGAACCGATTTGTTTGACAATTAAAGGAATCCAATTTCTATTTTCAGCATCATTAATGGCTTTGGCTGCTCCTTGAATCAAAAAATCATGGACTTGTGTATCTATCCCTGTACTGATTTCATCGAGATAGAGATGTAATAATGCACCTACTTCTTGTTTCATTAAATAAAATACTCCCGAACTAAGTCACGATAATATTCCCGTGCTTTTTTACTTGTAAAAACTGCTGGACGATTAGAAAATGCAGCGGATGCAATGTGAGCATAGCTAGGCATCTCAAATATTTCGAGATTTTTGTGAGCTGGGCGATATTTAGGAAAAAAGAAGCGCATCAAATCAATTTGCTCTTCTTTTTTAGCTTGTTTAATGATTTTAGTAATTGCCTCTTGTGCTTGCCTTTTTTGAGTTGGAGTAATTGCTTCTCCATTAAAGAAAATTGGTAGGGGAACTGGGTCTGATAATTCTGACGCGATTCCAAATTTTTCAGCATCTACGTCAAACTGCCTGCGTGATTCTCCCAACATAGGAAAAATTGTTTTCATGGCAGTAGCCGCATTTTTAAATGAAGCAATACCATTGTGTTTAGATGGCATCAGGATAACGTCGGCAGCAGCGATCGCCTCTTCGGTAAATCTATTTGTACCGGGAGGAGAGTCGATCAAAATATAATCATAATTATTTTTCAAAGGATTTAAAGATCGTCGCAAAAAGCTCTTGGTTAAATATTTAGTATATTGAGTTTGCTCTTGATGTAACTCTTCATCTACTGGGATTACATCAAACCCATATTCTTTTCCGCTTTTTGTTTTCAAAGTATATCTCGAAATAACATCTTGGATGTCATGGTTTTTATGATCTTGGAGATATTCTGAGAGTTTAAGTTTACCTAGTTTAACATCTAATAAATCTGTCAAGTCTTTCTGGTTAGGGTCAAAATCTACAACCAAAACTTTCTTGTCAAATCCAAGAGAATTGTCTGGCTTTCCCTGGGGGAGCGATAAAATACCTGCAAGGTTGATGACAGTCGTTGTTTTCCCGACACCGCCTTTATTATTGTAGATAGCAACGAACAATGAGCGTTTTTGATTATCGATATAATGCTTAATAAGCTTAATTTTTTCATCGATATTATCAGCCGTTAATTTTATATTTTTGGTGTAGGGATAAACGACTTTTCCGTGCCGTCGAAATAATTGAATATATTCTGCGTTGGTAATGATTCCCCATTTAGCAGAATGGCAATGTTTTGATTTTGGATGTAAATAACCCTTGAGTTGGCTGACTGTTTTTTTATAATCGTTAGAGCCAAAACTTAAATCAAGTTGTCTTTTTTTTAGTTCAATGAGCAATGATGGATTTGCTTTAGTATGACAAAAGATATCATCCCCATAATTCTTGCGAGCCGCTAAGTCAACTTTTGCTCCACCATTCCCGACTAAGTATTGGCTCTCAATTTCATTTAATTCAAATCCCAAAAAAGGTAAAATTGCGGGTCTCATTAACATTGCTTCAATTTGCGGCTCATTTGCATCGGGAGCTAATGACAACCAAGCATCTTTGAGATTGAGATTTGACATAAGATAGCATTATATTTTGAGGCTCAAGTGATTATCTTATCAGACTTTAAATGTTGGGATCTCATCACAGCGGCAACTCATGACTTTTATGAAAAATATGACTGCATTGCACCAACTGCTGCACAGCTTCCGGTTGCCAATTTCCCTCAATATTCCGTTGGGTGAGGACTAACAAACGTAGGCTATAGCGGGTTGGAAATCCTTCAATCTCTAGCCAGACCAAATCACTTTCTGCTTCGATGGCAATCCGTTCCTCTGGCATCAATTCCGAGGCAATACTTCCGACCGTATCGGCTAACTGCACCAACAAGCGACAAAAATCTTCAAATTCTGCTGCGGTTAATTCCACAGCCCAATCATCGGCTCCAACCAAGCCCTGGAAAGTCCGGGTGGGGTCAGGATCCCAGCCTAACCGCCAACCCGTTCCTTTTTTGAGCGATCGCCCCATTTATTCGCCTCGATACTCCGGTTCACGCCCGTAAAGATAGACGAGGTAGCGTAATTTGCCAATGAGGTCATCACTCAGCATTTCCGGCTGGTAGCGCCAAGTCCAGTTCCCGGCGGCCACCCCAGGGGTATTCATTTTTGCCTCAGACCCCAAACCAAGTAGATCTTGGAGGGGGAAAACTGCCAGATTTGCCACGGAACCCAACGCCAGACGGATCAGACCCCAATGAATTCCCTCATCGCAGAGGCAACCGAGGTAATCCGTGACCCGCGCCTTTTCTTCGTCACTGCGCTTGTCAAACCAGCCCACCGTGGTGTCATTGTCGTGGGTGCCTGTGTAGACAATGCAATTGCGATTGGTGTAGTTGAACGGTAGAAACGGATTGGCGCGATCGCTATCGAAGGCAAAGTGCAGAATCTTCATACCTGGCAAGCGATATTTATCTCGTAGAGCCTCCACGTCCGGCGTGATTACCCCCAGATCCTCAGCGACGATGGGCAATTCACCGAGTTTATCTTTGAGTAACGCAAAAAATTCGTCACCCTTAGCCTTGATCCAGCGGCCATTCATCGCCGTTTTTTCCCCTTGGGGCACCGCCCAAAACGCTTCAAAACCCCGGAAGTGATCGATACGAACAATATCGACATACTCCAGCATGGTTTTAATGCGCTCGATCCACCAGGAATAGTGACGGCGCGAAAGGTTACGCCAGTTGTAAACCGGGTTGCCCCAGAGTTGGCCCGTTTCGCTGAAATAATCCGGTGGGACTCCCGCCATCCACTTGGCAGCTCCGGTTTCATAATCGAGACGGAAAATTTTCGGATGGCCCCACACATCGGCACTGTCGTGGGCCACATAGATCGGCAAATCCCCAAAGATTTGGATGCCCTTTTCATTGGCATAGCTTTTTAGGGTTGACCACTGGCGGAAAAATTCTGATTGGGCGTATTTGTGGAAAAAGACTTGATCGGCGAGGATCTCTGTCTGCTGGGCGATCGCCTTTGGGTCACGCCAAGCAAGGGCAGCATCCCAGTCATACCAGCTTTTGCCGTCGTGGGCTTCCTTGAGGGCCATAAAGAGTGCATAATCATTGAGCCAATAGGCCTGCTCTTCGCAAAAGGTTTGAAATTCTTGTTTTCTCTCTGGGGTCGCCACCGCCTGGAAGCGTTTACAGGCTTTTCTCAGGAGGGGCATCTTAAAGGCGATCGCCTGATCATAGTCCACTCGATCTCTAGGACAACTCGGACAGGCCGCCAAATCAGCTTCTTCTAATAAATCTTCTGAAGCAAGCCACTCCAAATTTAACAGCATCGGATTGCCCGCAAAGGCCGAATAACACAGATAAGGAGAATTCCCAAACCCCGTTGGCCCCAGGGGCAGAACTTGCCAAACCTGCTGTCCACTATCGGCAAGAAAATCAATAAATCGATAGGCTTCTGGCCCTAGATCGCCGATTCCAAATCGACCCGGCAAAGACGTAGGATGCAACAGAACACCACTAGCACGACGTTGAAACATACGCAGATTACAAGCTCACAATTTTTCTCTACTGGCCATCCTAGCAACCGTTTCCCGTACAGCCGGAGATTGTGACGATTTTTGACAGCTTAAGGTCAAGGTTTGCCTATATCCCGCCCATTCTGCCCAAATACTTTCCTTTTTTCCTTGCTTTTCCATTAAGTAATCCTTTAGCAAGAGCGCATCCCCTAGACACAGTCGTTACCATTAGGGCAGACCCATAAAGGAAAAAGCCTATGCCAGATCACAATAACGACATTACCCAAAGTCCCAGTCTTGACCGCGACTGCACCACCCTCTCCCGCCACGTTTTGCAACAGCTCCAGAGCTTCGACACGGCAGCCCAGGACATCAGCGCCATCATGAATCGCATTGCCCTCGCCGGAAAGCTCGTTGCCCGTCGCCTCAGTCGCGCTGGCTTGATGGAAGGGGTACTCGGCTTCACAGGGGAAGAAAATGTCCAAGGAGAATCTGTCAAACGGATGGATCTCTATGCCAACGATGTCTTTATTTCCGTTTTCAAACAAAGTGGCCTCGTCTGTCGCCTCGCCTCCGAGGAAATGGAAAAACCCTACTACATTCCTGAAAACTGCCCCATCGGTCGCTATACGCTGCTCTACGATCCGATTGATGGCTCCTCCAATGTCGATATTAATCTCAACGTGGGGTCTATTTTTTCCATTCGCCAACAAGAAGGCATGGACCTCGACGGAGACGCCGCCGACCTCCTCCAAAATGGCCATAAACAGATTGCTGCTGGTTATATTCTCTATGGCCCTTCGACCATGTTGGTTTACTCCATTGGCACAGGGGTTCACTCGTTTATTCTCGATCCCAGTTTGGGGGAATTTATCCTCGCTGAAGAAAACATCACAATGCCCAACCATGGCTCGATCTACAGCGTCAATGAGGGGAATTTTTGGCAGTGGGAAGATTCGATTCGAGATTACATCCGCTATATGCACCGCCACGAAGGTTACACGGCCCGCTACAGCGGTGCCCTCGTGGGGGATCTACACCGCATCCTGATGCAGGGGGGCGTCTTTCTCTATCCGGGCACAAAGAAAAAGCCAGAGGGCAAACTGCGCCTCCTCTATGAAACCGCACCGTTAGCTTGGCTCATTGAACAGGCCGGGGGGAAAGCCAGCACAGGCACTATGCCGCTCCTGGATTTTGTGCCGACCTATCTCCACCAGCGCACCCCGACAATCCTCGGCAGTGTGGAAAATGTGGAATTGGTTGAATCGTTTATCCAAGAGGCAGAGCGGGAAACCGTCGGTGTTTAAGCATTGAGAGGATGTGGCAAAAATTCGGATCGACAACTGTGAGGTGAAGCTGAATGCAAGAGTTAACGGGGCGCATTGCCCATCAATCCTTAGGTGTTGGCGTATGGGTTCTCGAAACAGCAGCGGGGGTCAACTATGAACTGCGGGATTTACCCCAGGTCTATCAGCAGCCAGGGCTGCAAGTTACTGTAACGGGAGAAGTCCTCGCCGATACGGTTTCTGTTGCCATGGTGGGGCCAATTTTCGCCGTGGATACCGTTACAAAACTTTAGCGCTACACTGAAGGCACTTGTGCGCTTACCTGACATCAGTTTTGATGATGGTCGGCGATCGCCTTCTAAAAATCAGCCTTTTTAAAACCCTTTCATCATAAAACTCTTAAATACCATGCGTGTCCTCCTCATTTATCCGGTTTTTCCGCCCACCTTTTGGTCCTACGAAAAAATCCTTGAACTGGTCAACCGCAAGGTGCTGCTGCCCCCCTTGGGCTTGATTACTGTGGCGGCGATTTTACCCCAAGAATGGGAATTTAAGCTGGTTGACCGCAATATCCGTGCTGTCACCGAAGCGGAATGGGAATGGGCCGATCTGGTCTTGATGTCGGCAATGATCGTCCAAAAGGATGACCTCCTCGATCAAATCAAAGAAGCCAAAAAACGAGATAAATTAGTGGCCGTTGGTGGCCCCTACCCGACGTCGGTACCTGAAGAAGTCCAGGATGTGGGGGCGGACTTTTTGATCCTCGATGAAGGAGAAATCACCCTGCCGATGTTTGTGGAGGCCGTTAATAATGGCGCAACCTCAGGCACCTTTCGGGCTGAGGAAAAACCCGATGTCACCACCACCCCTGTCCCCCGTTATGATCTGCTGGAATTGGATCAATATGATTCGATGTCGGTGCAATTTTCCCGGGGCTGTCCCTTCCAATGTGAATTTTGTGACATCATCGTCCTCTATGGGCGCAAACCCCGCACCAAAACCCCAGAGCAGCTTCTTAAGGAATTAGATTGCCTCTACGAATTGGGTTGGCGACGGAGTATTTTCATGGTGGATGATAATTTCATCGGCAATAAACGCAATGTCAAACTCCTCCTCAAGGCCCTTAAGGAATGGCAACGGGAACATCAATATCCTTTCCGCTTCAATACTGAAGCTTCGGTGGATCTCGCTGACGATCCAGAGCTGATGGATTTGATGGTGGAATGTTTCTTTGATGCGGTTTTCCTGGGTATTGAAACCCCTGACGAAGAGAGTTTGCAACTGACGAAAAAATTTCAAAATACCCGCAGTTCCCTCGCTGAATCCATTGACAAAATTATTCAAGCGGGATTGCGACCCATGGCAGGCTTTATCATCGGCTTCGATGGGGAGAAAAAAGGGGCAGGCGATCGCATTATCAAATTTGCAGAACTGACGGCGATCCCCACCACCACCTTTGCGATGCTCCAGGCGTTACCGAATACGGCTCTCTGGCACCGCCTCGAAGCAGAAGGACGACTCCGGGCGAAAAAGGACGGCAACATCAACCAAACGACCCTGATGAATTTCATCCCTACTCGTCCCCTCGAAGACATCGCCAATGAGTATGTCCACGCCTTTTGGCAACTCTACGATCCCCACCTTTATTTGGACCGCATTTACCGTTGTTTCCTGAAATTGGGCGCGCCCAAATGTCATCCCCCGGCCAAGTTGCCCAGCCTGGTCGATCTCAAGGCATTGGCGATCGTCATTTGGCGACAGGGCATTAAACGGGATACCCGCTGGCGCTTCTGGCACCATTTATTTGGTATTTTGCGCCACAATCCGGCAGTTTTTGAGCATTACCTCACCCTCTGCGCCCACAACGAGCATTTCCTGGAATATCGCCAGATCGTCAAAGACAGCATCGAAACCCAGTTAACGGAATTTTTAGAACAGGAAGAAACCTCTACTCCCACCCCCGTTACGGTGTAATTCCCACTGGGCCAAGCATGTAAAAATAAAACTCCCCGATTTTCAATAGTTGGGGAGCTTTTTATTGCTTTGGGCAGGATAAAGAAATTTAGAGAGCCATGGCAGCGAGGGTCTGGTCTAAAAGGGCGATCGCCTCATTGATTTCTGCGGCGGAAACAATCAGAGGCGGCACAAATCGGAGTACCTTCGGGCCAGCGGGAGCCAACAGTAGACCCTTTTCCATAGCTGCTTTGACCACTTCAATGGAGGTGAGTTCGAGGTCTGCTTTAATTTCCATACCATTGATCAAACCCCAGCCCCGGACATCGCTGAAGTAGGGATATTTTTCGGCCAGGGTTTTTAAACCCGCCCGGAGCTGCTCCCCACGGGCATTGACATTTTCGAGTAGGTTTTCCTGTTCGAGGGTTTCAACCACCGCTAGGGCCGCCGCACAGGAGAATGGGTTACCGCCGAAGGTGCTGGCGTGTTCCCCAGGGTTAAAGACCGCACAGGAATCCTTGCACATCATCGCGCCAATGGGGATTCCTCCCGCTAATCCCTTCGCACTGGTGAAAATATCCGGTTCAATGCCGAGGTTTTCGTAGCCCCAGTATTTGCCAGTTCTCCCGACCCCAACTTGCACTTCATCGAGGACAAGGAGAATTCCGTTTTCGTCACAAATGCGCCGCACTGCTTTGAAATATTCCACATCACCAGGCCGGACGCCCCCTTCTCCCTGGAGGGCTTCGAGCATAATGGCAGCGACGCGGCGGTTACCTTCATCGATGTCGGTGATCGCTTCTTCGAGGGCGCGAATGTCGTTGTAGGGCACATAGGCAAACCCATCGGGGAGCGGGTCGAAATGTTTTTGGTATTTGGGTTGTCCGGTGGCGGTAATCGTCGCAAGGGTACGCCCGTGGAAGCTCGATTTCGCCGAAAGGATCACGGGTTGTTCGAGGAAATCTGAGACGGTGTGGGCATATTTACGGACTAATTTAATCGCCGCTTCGTTGGCTTCGGCCCCGGAGTTACAGAAAAAGACTTTATCGGCACAGGAATGTTCGACGATCCACTGGGCTAAAGCGCCTTGCTCTGGGATGTAGTAGAGGTTAGAAATATGGTGCAGTTTTTGAATCTGCGCACTGACCGCTTGGATCAGGGCTGGGTGAGCATGGCCCAGGGTGCAGGTGGCAATGCCTGCGACAAAATCGAGGTAACTTTTCCCTTCGGTATCCCACAGACGACATCCTTCCCCCTTGGCGATCGCCACCGGAAAGCGCCCATAGGTATGCATCACATACTGATCGAACTGAGTTGGGTTAAAGCTTTGGGCTGGGGAATGGTTCAGTAGCGTTTGGGGACTCACGGGTTACTCCTCTTCGATGGCGAGACTCAAAGTTAAATTTCAGTTTAGCCAATGGGTAATCTTTTTTGCTAAATACAAGGGGGGAATGAGCTAAAGAAATTCTATGTTTTTTTAGCTTCCTACGGGTCGGCTGAAATTGTCTGCAACTTTCCCTACAAACATCAGACTTATCTTGAGGTTCATCGGTGTACAGCATTGAGCAAAAATATAGACGCCTCAGGGGGCAACTGCAATTGGGTCTGCTGATGCTTGTGGCGCTGTTTCTGCTGGGGACAAGTTGGTTCATTGTCGTGGAGCAGTGGTCGTGGGTAGATGCGGCCTACATGACGATGATCACCTTAGCCACGGTGGGCTTTGGGGAAATTCATCCCCTAGGCGATCGCTCTCGGATATTCACTATTATTCTGATTTTTTTGGGCTTGATTGCGGTTGGTTATATCGTCAACCGTTTCATCGAAGCAATGATTAGCGGCTATTTTCAGGAGATAAAAAAATTGAAACAGTATCAGCAGCAAATTAGTCGTCTCAATAACCATTACATTGTTTGTGGCCTCGGTCGCACGGGGCAGCAGGTGGCCCGGGAATTTCTCGCCGAGAATATTCCCTTTGTCGTCATTGACCAAGATCCCGACATTATCGAAGCCGCTCAGGATCAAGGCTATATTTGTATTCAAGGAGATGCCACCCTCGATCAACATCTCCATGAAGCGAAAATCGACCGGGCAACTTGTTTGGTGGCGGCCCTCAGCTCCGATGCAGAAAATCTCTATACGGTACTCTCTGCCAAAACATTGAATCCAAAAATTCGGGCGATCGCCAGGGCCAGTACCGAAGAAGCCGTGGAAAAATTACGCCGCGCCGGAGCCGATGCCGTTGTTTCTCCCTACATTACCGGGGGACGTCGCCTGGCCGCCGCGGCCCTTAGACCCCAGGTTATGGATTTTGTTGATGGCATTTTGACTGGCGCAGAACGGTCTTACTACCTCGAAGAAATCCGTGTGGATAGCAATTGCGGCGGTTACATTGGCAAAAGCCTCAGTGAAGCCCGACTCAGGGTACAGTCCGGTGCCCTCGTCCTCGCCATTCGCCGTCAAGATGGCAGCCTTATTCCTGGGCCGACGGGTGATACCTTACTGTTATCTGGGGACTTTTTAATTTGCATGGGCACAGCCGAACAACTGCGTAAATTAAATAGTATTTTGATCCCTGTACAAACCGATGGGCCTCTCCGTCCCCCCCAGCGCTAGGTCAGTGTTTCCTGAAACAATGCTCTACCCAGGCTAGGCCACAAAAAATATTGATACAAACTTTTGTTAATATTGATACCAACTTAGAATTCTTGAGATAATAAGAGGAATCCACCCACCATGACTGACAAGAAAATTGTAGTTTCCCCGTCCATTCTTTCAGCGGACTTTAGCCGCCTTGGTGAAGAAATTAAAGCAGTCGATGAGGCTGGCGCTGATTGGATCCACGTCGATGTCATGGATGGTCGTTTTGTCCCGAATATCACCATTGGGCCGTTAATCGTCGAAGCCATTCGTCCCTACACCAAAAAGCCTTTGGATGTGCATTTGATGATCGTTGAGCCAGAAAAATACGTGGCAAATTTTGCTAAAGCTGGCGCTGACATTATCTCCGTCCACGCAGAACACAATGCGTCTCCCCACCTCCATCGCACCCTCTGCCAGATTCGTGAACTGGGTAAAAAATCTGGGGTTGTGCTGAATCCTTCTACGCCCCTTGACATCATTGAGCACGTCCTTGATGTTTGTGACCTGATTTTGATCATGAGCGTAAACCCTGGGTTCGGCGGCCAAAGCTTCATTCCTTCGATGGTGAACAAAATCGAAAAACTCCGGGCCATGTGTGATGAGCGCGGCCTGGATCCTTGGATTGAAGTCGATGGTGGGATCAAGCCTGCTAATGCGTGGCAAGTGATTGATGCGGGTGCGAATGCGATTGTTGCAGGTTCTGCTGTTTTCAAGGCCCCCAGTTATGCTGAGGCGATTGAAGGGATTCGTAACAGCAAAAAATCAGAAGCGGTTGCGGCCTAGGACATCCCCCTAAATCCCCCTTCAAAGGGGGACTTGAGATCCTATTTTTGTGGCCAAGGGAGTCTGGTGGCATAATCGAAATGCTCCCCTCCAGAATGGTTGTGCTGTGAAAGAGTCGGATTTGCGTCGATTGGCGGAACAGGGAAATCCCCAGGCGATCGCCCAGGTGTTAAGGCAAGCGTTTCAACCCCACCAGATCCGGGTGATGCTCAAACGGGTGACTGATAAGCACCTCAAAATTCAACTCGAAGGTTTTAATACCCCCGACCAGGCGATCGCCAAACAAATCCTTACCCCTTGGCAGAAAATCTGGGAGCACACGATCACAGAAACCTTTACTGTTGAAGGCATTCGGTTTGGGGAAGTTACCCCCGACTGGGAATGGACAATTGTAGCGGGCTTACTCTCTCCAGCCGAACGGGAACCCTCCCCGGAAGCGCTCAGTGCCCAAGAATCACCTAAAAAGGCAGCCCTCAAAAACGATGATCTCACCCTGAAACTCCGGCAACTACTCGCTGCATACCTATGGAGTATCAAAGTTACCCCTTCCGCTGGGGCCTTGGTGATCAAGTTAACGGTAATTGACCAGCGCGATAGCCAAGACTATTGCCAGATTATCCAGCAGGCTTTGCAGCATTTCTCCCTGGATAATGTGGAAAAAGTCTATCTCAATGTCTACCATCGTCAGCAACGGCAGTATCTCCTCAAAACCTGTTTTTCTCTCCATGGCGCCCTGCCGTCCCAAATCCCCAACCCGCGCCCCCGGTCACGGCAACTGCATCCAGATACCCCCCAGGCGCTCCTCATTGGTGGCGGCCTAGGTCTGATTCTCTTTTTGCTGCCCCCCAGTCGCTTTATTCTGAATACCTTTCTCACCCTCGTCCATGAAATTGGCCATGCGATCGCCTTTTGGCTGTTTGGCTATCCCGCTGTGCCGAGTTTTGACTTTATCTTTGGGGGGGGAATTACCCTCGCCCTCGGCCGCGCCAGCATTATTTTGTGGCTACTCTACGGGGCGATCGCCTATCTCGCTTGGCAATACCGTCGCAATCGCGGTACCCTAATCACCTTGGCAGGTCTGACTCTCCTGCAAATCCTTTTGATCCTGACGGGTTGGGATCAAATCGCCATTATCGCCATGGGTCATCTCTTGGAAATTGCCGCCGTCTTTATTTGTCTGTACTTTGCCCTCGGTAAATATTTTTGCCATGTCTCCGGTGAACAAACTCTCTATGCCCTGTTGGCCAGTTTTAGCTTTCTGGAAAATGGTGCCTTTTTCGGGCAGCTTATGACCAGCGAAACGTTCCGCATTGCCTACCGGGTCGGGAAAGGGGGCCTCCTCGACCATGACCTGGTGCGTCTGACCCAAGATTTTTTCGCGATGTCCCTGTCAACCCTGGCGGGTTGCTTTCTGCTGCTGACTTTCCTCGCGCCCGTGCTGGCCTTTGGGGCATTTTATTGGGAATCCCGCTGGGTACCTCAGTTTTATCGACTATGCCAACCGAGCCCCAAATCCTAAAAATTGTCGTAAAAAAACCTATTCCTCAGGAATAGGTTAATTGCAATTGAAAATTTAGGTTTGACTCACAAACATCTTCCTAAACGTAGCAAGATTTCATTTGTATTTTTAATAGTCACCGGTGTTCAGACGTTGGTCACCATCAATAAACACATCAGCAGGCGGTGTTACAGTGAAACGCTCCAAATTTTCCTCTAACCGTGCCAGTTGCTTCTCGCTGAGGTCGGGGATATTCAATACATCTTCAACACTGTCATAGTGGGCATTTTCGATGATGCGTTTAGCCAATGTGGGATAAAATCCACGGAGCTCGCGGAAAAGACGGACGCTGGCGTTGTTTAGGTCGATTTTCTTGCCGTATTCTGACTCAAGCACCTTGTCAGCGGGATTAACACGCTCACCGAGCACGGCTGCAGAAACAAAGCCATTGCTTAAATCGAGGGCTTGGGCTTGGGGCTGAACGCTAAAGAACGCGCAACCGAACATGAGGACGAGCCCCATTAATGCACTCACAACTCTACTCATTATGATTGATTCCTCCTAGGCTTTTCCCAGCTTTTTTTGATGATTTTTAGATTTATGTAAAATACCAAGCTTCAGGCGGCCTGAAACTACTAACGTAAAAAATTCTGGCTTATTATTTCATTTTTCCGGCTTGATTGTCACCCTCGGCTTTTTTGATTCTGAAGAATGGCAACAAAAGTTAATAAATATTGCGCTGTGTGACGGCAGCTTATCATTTTCTGGTGGCGATCGCCCCCCTTGGCATCTTCCCAGGGAGATGGGCCATAATAATTCTTTGGTAGTTTATTTAACATCAGGAGTTTAGTTTATGTCTCTCCGGTTAGGCGATGTGGCCCCCAACTTTACCCAAGATTCCACCATTGGGGAAATTAATTTTTACGATTGGGCCGGCGACAGTTGGGTTGTTTTGTTTTCTCACCCCGCTGACTTTACCCCCGTGTGCACCACCGAATTGGGCGAAGTGGCTCGGTTAAAGGGAGAGTTTGAAAAGCGCAATGCTAAGGTAATTGCCCTCAGCGTTGATGACACGGCCTCCCACAATGGCTGGGTGGGTGATATCGACGAAACCCAGGGATGTGCTGTCAATTACCCGATTTTGTCCGACGCAGATCAGAAGGTCGCTACCCTCTACAATATGATCCACCCCAATGCCAACCCGAAGGTGACAGTGCGGACAGTCTTTGTCATTGATACTGAGCGGAAGGTACGTTTAACCATTACCTATCCCCCCAGCACCGGCCGGAATTTCCAAGAAATTTTGCGGGTTTTGGATTCGTTGCAACTCACAGACAACTACAGCGTGGCGACTCCCGTTAACTGGCAGGATGGTGAAGATGTCGTGGTTTCTCCGGCAATCTCCACTGAGGATGCGAAGGTCAAGTTTCCAAAGGGCGTTAAGGAAATCAAGCCCTATCTCCGTATGACCCCCCAACCGAATAAGTAGAGCCTCAAGTCCTAGGGGTTGGCAGTCTCTGAAAAAAGGCGATCGCCAGCCCCAGCAATACAAGTCAAACTATCGGCGTTATCCTTCACCCAATAGCAGCTTGATTAGAATTTTAGAAAAGCATTGCCTGTAAGGTTTTGGCAAGCTGGGTATGGAGTTTATGGCTTGCTTTATAGGCCAGGTAATGGGCCGTGGGAATTGTGCCCAGCAAACTCAAATCCCCGATTAAATCAAGTAATTTGTGGCGAGCCGGCTCATTGTCAAACCGAAGCGGCGGATTGAGCCATTTTTCTTGATCGCAAACGAGGGCATTATCAAGACTGCCTCCCTGAATTAAACCAGCTTTTTTCAATTGCTCAATTTGATCGGCAAAGCCAAACGTCCGGGCCGGGGCGATCGCCTGGGCAAAGGGCTCTGCTGCGGGGCTCCAACTGTGCCACTGGTTGCCAATGGGCTTGTAGGTAAAATCGATGCCATAGGTAAACCGCAGTTCCAGTGAGGGTAAGGCCACCACAAACGCGTCATCTTCCCGGAGCCAAACGGGTTCTGCGACCACGGGAACGGCGATCGCCTCATCTGTGAGGGTCTGGGTGCCTGCCTTGGCGATCGCCTCTACCCACTGCGCTGCCGAGCCATCCAACAGGGGTAACTCCGGCCCATCTATTTCGAGGCGCACAACATCGATCCCAAGACCCACCAATGCCGCTAACAAATGCTCTGTGGTTCTGACCTTGGCCTCACCCACTGCCAATTCCGTAGACAAAAGGGTTTGATCGACGGCCTCAATGCGGGCCGGGATCTGGGGTTGCCCTGGTAAATCTGTACGCACAAAATAACGACCCTGGTGGCGATCGCCAGGCACGAGCCTTAGGGTGACCCGTTGCCCCGAATGGAGACCCACCCCAGAACATTCAACGGTTGTTTTTAACGTTTTAACCATCACAAAAAAGGGGGGTGCCCCCCACGAAATCAGACCGATAACACCTTAGAAACGCTCACCAATACCAAAGTGAATACGACTGTCCCCTTGGTCGTTAAGCCCATAATCCACCCGGATTGGCCCCAGGGGAGAATTCACCCGCACACCGATACCATAGCCGAAACCATTACCGGGCTTACCACGGGTCCCCGCCGGATCTCCAGGCACATCATCCCCGGAACCGAGGTCTGTGGCATAGTCCGCAAATAGCGCGCCACCCACCGCCGAGAAAATGGGGAAGCGATATTCTGCTGTCGCTTGGATGTAGTTACGGCCACTGCCGAGGTCTCCTTCTTCAAAGCCCCGAACCGAGTTACTCCCCCCAAGAGAGAAGGCTTCGTAGGGGGGTAAATCCCCGATAATTGCGCCCCCTTGGATATTGAAGGCCAAAGTGTGGGGTTTCTCTTCACTGCCAAAACTGGGGAGTTTAATCGGTGAATCCATATAGATACTGTGGCTGGCCCGGAGTCGGTTAAAGAGAATACTGCCGCTACCAATGGGAATGGTCTGGTCGGTGCCGAAACGGGTAATGGAGCCGCGGGTTGCCCCATCGAAGCTCGTGCGTTTATCGCGCACCACATTTAGACTCAGAGCAAAGATATCGTCAATACCATTGTCAGAGAAACTGAGTTGGTTCCCAGCTTCGTCGATAAACTCTGTATCACCATCGGCATTGGTAATCCGGACGCGATTGTAGTCGAAGCCGAGGGAGGCGCGCCATTCAGAGGGGCCAAAAACATCCTTCGATAAAGGACGGCTAAAGGTCACCCCACCGCCAATCCGGTTAATTCGGGGGCGATCGCCGCTGTCTTGCAGATCAACATCATTTTCCCCACCATCAAAGATCAGTGAGATAGAACGACGGCGGAAGGCATTGACCGAATAGGACGTCCGGTAAGGATCGCCGGCAATCCAAGGATCCGTAAAGGATAGGTCGAACAGAGCATCCCGTTGTCCTAATTGGAATTCGGCTGCCAGACGCTGGTTATTGCCGCCCAGGTTTTGTTGTTGGTAGCTCACACTCCCAAAGAAACCGCTGGCGGAGCTAATCCCCCCACCCGCAGCGATGGAGCCTGTATTTCCTTCAATGACATTTAGATTGAGGACAGCCTGGGTCGGATCTTCGGTGCCTGTGGTGAAATCTAACTGGACATCTTCAAATAACCCCAGACCAAACACCCGCTGGAGATCCCGTTGGGCGACATCCCGCCGGAAAACGTCTCCTGGCTTGAGTTCCATTTCCCGCGTGATGATAAAGTCTCGGGTCTTGCCATCAACGGATTCATTGTCAGCATTAATGAAATTGACCTGAATATCTTCGATCACCCCTTCAACGACGACGAGGGTCACAACCCCATCGGCACTGGGTTCATCAATACCGATCACTTTCGCTAAATCGTAGCCATTGTCTTGGTACCACTGCTGGAGTTGTTGCAGCTTATTACTGCCCTCTTGGAAATCGTTGAGGTTGATAATTTCGCCATAGCGATCGCTAAAAATATTATCGACAACTTCGGGAGGGGTAATATTTTGACTGCCTTCTAGGGGCAATGCCTGCACGACGATATCGGTCAAAACGGGGTTGGGCACCACGTCAAATGTCACCCGTACCCCAAGGGGTGTATCTTCCGGGGTGGCGACTACATTGGCAAACAAACCTGTCGCATAAACACGGTTCACGTCATTACGGATTTGTGAAACCGTCGTCGGCCGCCCGGCTTGGGTTTCAATGGCCCGGATAATTCTTTGTTCCAGTTCGACGTTGTCGCCCACACCATTAATCTGAATTTCTGCGACCAATACCCTAGGCTCGTTGGGGTTGGCTTGCTGGGCATTAGGATTTCCCTGCTGCTGGGCGTAGAGTTGCGGCAGATTACTATCTTGGGGAGCTTCTTGAGCCTGAGCAACGGGAGAGGTAACAGCTTGGGTTGATGATTGGGCCAGGTTTTCGGACTGGGGCGCTGGCGTCTGGGAAGCTGGTGCTGCTGTGGGGGCTACATCCTCTACGGGCAGAGCTGGCACAACAACTTGGGTCGCCGTTGGCACCAGGGGATCGGAGTGACTCCCTTCTGATCGGGGTTCGGCATGGGCCGGAGACATCACACCCAAAGAGGCGATCGCCGCCCAAAGTGCGAGGGCCTGGGGGGAAAAATAGTCTAAATTTTGTTGTTTCTGCACGTCCAAACACCAGATCAAACGAAAGTTATCAGCACTATATTTATAAGTGCTTTTTCTGTAAATCGGCCAACATGAGTAATTTACTCTGCTGGATTGTACCAGAGTCGAAGACGGGGAAGCGTTGCTTATGTTTCCATGTCTAGACCCCGTAATTTAGCCTTGGGTCGGGAAAATTTAGGCGAGGGATTGCAATTGCTGCACCTGGGCCAAGACCCTGGCCTGGACAGTTTGATAAGCGTTTTCGATGTTACCGAGGTCTTGACGGAAGCGGTCTTTATCCATCACCCGCAGGTTGGGGTCTGTTTCGGTTTGATCCCACAGGCGGCAGGTGTCGGGACTAATTTCGTCGGCCAAAAGAATTGTCCCTGTTTTGTCGGTGCCAAACTCGATTTTAAAATCCACCAGGGTAATCTGACAGCGCGCAAAAAAGCCTTGCATCAGACCATTGATCCGCAGGGCATAGTCCTGGAGTTGGGCCAGTTGCTCGGCGGTGACGATCTGAAGCAGCATAAGGCGATCGCGGGTCAAGAGCGGATCACCGAGGTTATCATCCTTGAGATAAAACTCCACGAGGGGTTGGGGGAGAACTGTGCCCTGGGCCAAACCCGTTTGTTTACAAAGACTACCCGCCGCAATATTGCGCACAACCACTTCTACCGGCAGAATTTTAACTGCTTTAACGAGCATTTCATCGGCTTTCGTTTGTTCGATAAAGTGGGTCGGAATACCCTGGGTTTCCAGCCATTGGAGGAGGGCAGCGGCAATGGTGCAGTTCATTTCCCCTTTACCCTGGATGGTGCCTTTTTTCTGGGCATTAAAGGCGGTGGCGTCATCTTTAAAATAGGTGAGGAGAACATCAGAGTCGGCGGTGCTGTAGAGAATTTTTGCCTTACCTTCGTATCTTTTTTCCGGGTGGTGCTCGCTCATAAGCTGGTTAAAATCGTGGATAAAATCATTCTCCATTGTAGGGGCTGATGTCCCTGGGTTTGCCTAGGGGCTTGGGGAAACAATATGTCACAATAAAGCCGATCTCTTCTGTGTGGCGCTGTATTTTGTGATTGCTATTTATCCTGGAAGCTTTGATCCGATCACCCTGGGTCATCTCGATATTATTGAACGGGGCGATCGCCTCTTTGAAAAAGTAATCGTGGCGGTGCTGTGCAATCCCAGTAAATCGCCGATTTTTAGCCTCGAAAAGCGCGTGGCCCAGATTCGTCGCTGTACCCAACATTTACCCAATGTAGAAGTGGCGAGTTTCACGGGTTTAACCACCGACTACGCCCGACAACGTAATGCGGGTGTATTACTACGAGGGCTACGGGTGCTGTCCGACTTCGAGAAGGAGCTACAGATGGCGCATACAAATAAGACGCTTTGGGATAATATCGAGACAGTATTCCTGGCGACCTCCAACGAATATAGTTTTCTCAGCAGCAGCGTCGTCAAAGAAATTGCTAAATTTGGTGGTTCCGTTGATCACCTCGTTCCTGACAATGTCGCTGAAGATCTTTATCAATGGTACAAAGTTCATCCTCCCCAGGTAAGCCCACCGACAATAATGCCAACTCCCCAACCCTTTATCGAGGGGTAGACTTGAATGTGCAGGAACAGCTCACCCATTTAGAAGAAGTAATTTTTGAAGGCTTTCAAATTCCCCTCACGGGACTAACTCTCGTTAAAGACAACGATGTTTTAGACCAGCTCGATGCGGTACGGGCCAGTGTTCCTGAAATTATTGAGCGGGCCGTCGAAGTGCTCCAATATAAGCAACACCTCGTTGAACAGGCCGAAGCCGATGCGGATCGGATTGTCACCAGTGCCAAGCAGCAGGCCGCCCAATACTTAGACGAGATGGCCCTCACCCGGCAAGCTGAGCAACAGGCGGCTCAATTACGCTACACCACAGAGCAGGAATGCCAAGCCCTCCGCCAAAGTACCCTCGCTGATCTAGAGGCCTTTCGGCAGCAGGTGTCCCAGGAAGTGCAGCAAATGAAAAACCAGGCGATCGCCGAGGCCCAGGCCATCCAACAAGATGCGGATCAATATGCCCACAATCTCCTCGGACGCCTTGAGGTGAATCTCCGGGAGCAACTAGAAATTGTTCAAAACGGACGGCGGCAACTCCAACCGCCACCATCCTCGAATAATGGGTTAGCCCCCCAGGCGACTGGCCAAAATCCCCAGGGACGGCGTACTTCTCCCCAACCGCGTCAGCCTAGATCGAGATAGGTATCGAGATCCGGCACCGTTAACCAACGGCCTTGGGTATGGGCCTGGTGGGTTAAATCCATTAGCAATTGAGAATAGACCCCTTCCCGGAGCGTTGGGGCGATCGCCACTGGATCTTCGGAGATCCCTTGATTTTGCTGGCAGCGGTCGATGGCTTTGACCCAATGATCGACAACTCGAATAAAAGGCGCGAGGCGGCCATCGGCAAAGGTTTGGGGAAATTCAAGGCGCTCTGGAATAGCCACAGGTTGCAGTGCTTCACCCGCCTGGCCCGCCTGGAGCGTAAAACCATGGACATAATCCTTGAGGTTGCTGCTTCCCAAAACCAGAGAACCGCGATCGCCATAGACTTCAACCCAGTGGCCCCGACCATGGTGACTGACGGAGGTGATATTAATTTGACAGGGTGTGCCGTCGGCCAGTTCTAGCATGATCAAGCAGGTGTCATCGGCATCTACGGGTTTAAGGCGATCGCCATCCTTGGGGTCGGGTCGCTCTTTAATGGCGCAACTGAGATGACCCGCCAAACGTTGCACGGGGCCAAACAACCAATGGACATAATCAAAGGCATGGGAACCCACTGCCCCCAAAGCGCCACCCCCTTGATCCTGGCGGGCATACCAATTCCAAGGTCGGTCTGGGTTGGCTCGACTGGTCACTAACCAGTTGATCGTAATCAGGCGTTTTTCACCAACAAAACCCTGTTGCAGATATTCCGCGAGACATTGCCAAGCAGGGACAAAGCGAAATTCAAAGTCCGGGGTTACGACCAAATTTTTTTGGGCTGCCAGATGGTAAAGCTCCCGCGCCTCAGCCCCATTCAAGGTCATGGGTTTTTCTAATAAAACATGTTTCCCCGCTAGAAGAGCTTGTTTGGCCATTTCATAATGCAAAAAAGGGGGCGTCGAAATGGCAACGGCGGCAACGGCAGGATTTTCTAGAAGCGCATTAAAGTCGCTGGCACTTTCGGCAATTTGATGGGTGGCAGCGATCGCCTGGGCTTTGTCCGGATCGCGATGGTAAACCGAGACCACTTCAGTACGGTGGTGGTGTTGGAGGCCGGGAATGTGAATTTTTTGGCCAAAACCGGTGCCGGCGATCGCCACCCCAATGGTGTCGTGGGTCATGGGAACTCCTCAATCGATGATCTTCCTCCGCATTATCCAGAACAGCGGTGGGCAAAATCAAAATTTTTCTGGCCTAGCCCTGGCGCACTGCTTGCCAAACCTGTTGATACTGGGCCGTCGCGTCGGGGTCTAACATCTCAATGATTTCACTGGCCCGGAAGGTGTTTTGATCAAGGTAAATTAACGGATTATCAGTGATGGCAGGGTCTAAATTGGTCGCCGCATAAATCAGTGGAGAGGCCCCGTGACTACTACGGGAAATCTGCTGAATCGCCGCCGGTTCCCAACAAAAATCTAACCAAGTTTTTAGGGTCTCAAAAGAAGTTTGGCTGCGTTGGGGCTGCACCCACAGATCACACCAGAGGGCCGTGCCACTGGCGGGAATCACTGCCCCTAAATTGCGGTAGCGTTGCAGGAGCGGCAAAATATCCTGGGACCACCCCTGGGCAATCCAGGTGTCGCCCATGTTGAGGGGCTGGAGATAGTGGGTGGAACTATAGAATTTGACCTGGCGGTGGAGGGTTTGGAAATCGCTCTCTAAATTGGCGATCGCCTCTGGATCGGTTTCGTTGTAGGATTTCCCCTGTTTTTTCAGCAAAAGCCCCAACACTTCCCGCGATTGATTCAGCAGAGAAATTTTTCCCTGTAATTCTGGCCGCCATAGATCTGCCCAATCCGTCGGTGTCCACCCCAGGTTTTTCAACTTATCCTTGCGGTAGACCAGCATCGTCGTGCCCCAGCGGTAGGGCTGTCCCCACAGTTGCCCTTGGGGGTCGATCTCGCCCTGGACATTGCGGCGCAAAAACCGTTGCCAAGGTTCCCCCAACTCTTCCCACCGCGTTAGTTCCTCCAGAGATAACGGTTGAACAAATCCCAAGGCGATCGCCTGTTGATACCAACCATGGCCCAGGGTCAGCAAATCCGGCACCGCTGCCGAGCGATTGAGGAAATTTTCAGATGTCTCCGGTATCCTCATGGCCGCATCCTGCAGCACTACAAATAATTCTTGGAGCTGTTCTAGGGGTTTGAGATCTAAGCTGACCGTTTGCCCTTGGTTTTGCCGAAACAATGTCAACAGTTGTGGCGAAATTGACCCCCGTAATGTATTGATTTGTAAAGTTGTCTCCGAGGTTCGTTGACACCCTCCCAAACACCCAGCGAGGGCATAGAGTGCGGAAATAGTCAAAAAATGGCGGCGATTGGGCATAAATCTAAATGTCGTTTCCCCTGGGAAATATCTTTTCAAAAAATAGCAAATTTAGCCTTTAATCAAGTTCAACCTTGGCCAGGACAATTGCAACTTTATCCTTAGAGAGGCAAGGTTTTCTTAAGGTTTTCTAAGAGAATCTTAAATATATCAGGATAAATATTCACAGCCTTGGGGTTGGTACTAGCATGGGACAAAGACCCGACTTTAGGCTGACAAAATATGAGTGTTCAAGGCTATATCAACGAGTTGAAACATCAGCTTGATCTGTTGTATCAAACCGTCGAACAAATGCAGCAGGGGCTAGGCCCAACGGGACAATCCTTATCGGAAGCAGATTTGATGGCGATGGTTCCCAAAATTGATCCAGCGGTCTTTGGTCTAGACTTTCGAGTCGGCGGAGAATCCTTTCAGCATAAAGATGTTTTATTTGATGAAACCCTTGGCTTAGAGGGGCGTCCCATGGACGAAAAACAAATGAGCCCAGAATTACAAATCAAACGACTGACGGCCCAGTTGACAGTGGCCTACAAACGCATTGCCCAATTAGAGGAGCAGTTGCTCTCGCGGCAAAACGAACACAATGGCAGTGAATATATCTATTCTTGATATTTTCTGAGAATCCATAACGGCGATCGCTCCACCCTCCAGATTATTAAAAGATTACTTAGAGTTAGGGGGCGATTCTGTTTGGGCAAGGCGGTAGGAAAACCACAAATTGAGCAATAAACAGGCGATGCCAATGTTGATACAGACATCGGCAATGTTAAACACGGGAAAATTAATCAGGCGAAAGTCGAGAAAATCGACCACATAGCCAAATAAAAAGCGATCGACGCCATTACCCATCGCCCCCGCAAGAATAAATCCGTAGCCGCCTTGTTCCCAGAGCGTTTGGCGATCGCCAAACCAAGCCAAAGCCATCAAACCCACACTGACCCCCAAGGACAACCACCGGAGCCAATGCACCCCATCGGTAAAGATACTGAAGGCAGCCCCAGTGTTTTGCACATAGGTGAAATGGAAGACATTCGGCCAGAGGGCAAAGGTATCACCCACTTCCGGCAAAGTCTGGAGCACAATGGTTTTTGTCAGTTGATCGAGGACTAATCCGAGGAAGGCAACAAGCCAAAACCAGCGATTTTTCAGTAAATCTTGGCGCAGATCCATGGAGAGAGAGTTTCCGTTTCGCTAAAAAGAAAAAATATCAAGCCCAATGCTTTGGCTTAATAGAAGAGAATCCGTCGTACCCCATAGGCCACCACGGCCACACCACAGACTAGCATTAACTGACTCGGAAAGGGAGTCACACTATAGAGGGCGATCGCCTGGAGCAAACTCAGTTCCGTCGCCTGTAATTTTTCTAAGAGGGTCAGCCCCATCAGATAAAGAATGCCGCAACTGTGGAGAGCGATCAGACCACAAAAAGCACTAAGAGCGAGGGCTTCTAAACTCAGCACATACCGAAAGGCAAGCCAACCACAAATGCCCGCCGCTGGGATAAAGCCAAGAATGTAACCAAAGGTGGGTTCTGTCAGATATCCCAGTTTTCCCCCTTGGGAGAACACCGGCAACCAAAACAAACCGATCAGAATATAGGCAATCTGGGCGATAATCCCCGCATTTTTGCCCCCCAAACAGCCCGTGAGGAGAACGGCAGCCACTTGACAGTAAATCCCCAAAGACTGAGTTTGTAGTCCCGCCGTTGACCAGTCCCAAGGGAGATTGAGCCGATGGGCCTCGATGAAGGTGCCCCCAATCGTCAGGGATACACCGATCAATGCCCACAGGAGTTGGTTAAACCAGTTCGGGCCAGTGGTGGCAGTTTGCTTTGGGGACAAGGATCTGGGGAGGGCTTTCGCTTTCAAGGGTTATTGGGCGGCAGAATATTGGCCAGGAATCGGTGCTTCACCCCCTTGTAAGCCGAGGGATTTGAGCATCGCTTGATCCTGTTCGGGGGGTTGGCCCATGGTGGTGAGGTAGTGGCCGATGAGCATCGCGTTAATGCCTGCCTTCAGGCCGAGGTGTTGTAGTTCACCCATTACCGCTTCGCGACCGCCAGCATAGCGGATAATTTGTTCGGGCAAGATAAACCGGAAGATTGCCATGCATTTGAGGGCTTCGTAGACATCGAGACGGTCATTGCTTCCGAGGGGAGTTCCCTGACGGGGATTGAGGAGATTCAAAGGCACAGATTCGACTTCGAGATCCCGCAGGGCGATCGCCAAATCAACCCGGTCTTCCCAACTTTCACCGAGGCCCATAATGCCACCACTGCACGCCTGAATGCCCGCTGCTTTGAGATTTTTGATGGTTTCGACCCGGTCTTGCCAACTGTGGGTGGTGACGATATCGGGGAAGAAATTTTCCGAAGCTTCGAGGTTGTGGTTGTAGCGGGTGACGCCGGCTTCCCGGAGCTGTTGGGCTTGTTCTGGGGTGACTTCGCCGAGGGCACAGCAGGGTTTGATCGCTGTTTCTGCCTGGATGCGGCGCACGGTTTCTAAAATTTGCTCAAATTCAGTATCCCTGGGGCTGTTGTACTTAATGCCCCGGCCTTGGCTAACGAGACAAAAACGCTTTGCCCCAGCGGCTTCAGCGGCTTTGGCCTGTTCAATAATTTCTTCGGCGGTTTTGAGGCCATACACAGGGGAATCTTCGCCGGGGTGGTGGGCGGACTGGGAGCAAAAACTACAGTTTTCGGAGCAACTGCCAGATTTCACATTCACAATGCTGCAGAGGTCAACGGTATTACCACAGCATTCATGCCGGATCAGATCCGCAGCGGCACAGAGTTTGAGGATATTTTCGGGGCCGGTGATGGCGGTGAGACGGAGAGCTTCGGTACGGGTGAGGCGATCGCCATTAATAATCCGCTGCGCCCAGTCATTTAACCAAGCTTCGAGGGCCGGGCCATTGGGAATTGCAGTGGTGGGGGCGGGGGTTTGCGGGGTGGGCTTGATCGGTACTTGAACCACGTTGACCTTCTCTCTCTTTTACTAAAAAAGTATTCCAAATTTTATCATTCCCGTTTCCCTGGCTTAAAGGTTCTCTGTACATCTGTTACATCTTGGGGCAGCGGTGGCGGATCTCTCGGTTGGTACGCATCATCCGGGTCACGCTTGCTTTCTCCAGAAAGAATAGGTTAACTTCTATGGGTTTTAATTGCCGAACGGGAACCATGAGTCAACAAACCGCTTTAATCACAGGGGGGGCAAAACGCATCGGTGCGGCGATCGCCCGGACCCTCGCCCAGGAAGGAATCAATCTCATCCTCCATTACCGCTCTTCCCAAGCCGAGGTAGAACAACTGGCCGAAGAACTTTCAGCTTTGCCAATTTCGGTGGATATTGTGGCGGCGGATCTGCTCCAGCGGGATAGTGTGGAGGCGATGATCGAGACGGTGAAAGCGAAAACGCCCCAACTAGACATCTTGATTAATAATGCCTCGATGTTTAATAAGGAAAGTTTGTTTGCCCTGAGTCCAGAAAATCTCTGGGACAATATTCAAGTTCACGCCCTGCACCCTTTTTTGTTGACGAAAGCGTTCTTTTCTAAAGAATCTAGCCACGGGAATGTGATTAATTTCCTTGATACGCGTATCTACGGCTATGACCATGAGCACGTGCCCTATCACCTGAGCAAAAAGATGCTCCATAGTTTCACGAAGATGTTAGCATTTGAGCTTGCCCCCAATGTTCGTGTCAATGCGATCGCCCCAGGCCCCATCTTGCCACCAGTCAATGCGGAGGGAGATGAGCGGGTGCAAGCCGTGATTGCAAAAACCCCCCTGGGACGGTTTGGTGATCCACGCAATATTACCCAGACGGTACTGTTTTATTTAAAAAATGACTTCATCACTGGCCAAGTCATTTGTGTTGATGGTGGGTTTCACCTAGGAGAAAATTTCTATGTCTAAAAGCCTCGATAAAATTTACATTCGTGACCTGCTGCTGCGCTGCATTATCGGCATTTTTCCGGAAGAACGCACCAAAAAACAGGATGTGGTGATCAATGTGGTGATGCACGCGGATCTCACCAAAGCGGGCCAAACCGACAGTATCGATGACACCGTTGATTACAAACGAATCACCAAGGCAATTTTGGCCGCCATTGAGCCTTCTAGCTACAATTTGATCGAAAAAATGGCCCAGGTCGTCGCTGATATTTGCTTTACCGATGCCCTTGTCGAAAAGGTAGAAGTCACCATTGATAAACCCGGCGCCCTCCGTTTTGCCAAGGCTTCGGCGGTTACCATCTACCGGGAGCGTTAAAAGCCATGGCCCAGAATCGTGTCTACCTCAGCGTCGCCTCGAATATTCAACCGGAAGCCAATATCTTGCAAGCGATGACGGAATTAAAGCAGTTCTGTCAGCTCAAAGCGGTCTCGCGGTGTTTTGTGACGGACGCGATTCCGGCCCCAGGCCAAGCCCCCACCAAGGATCTGCCCTATTACATTAACTGTGTTGCCTTTGTCGAAACAGAGTACGAGGCGACAGCATTTAAGTTTGATATTTTGCGATCGCTCGAAACAAAGCTCGGCAGAGTCCGCACTGCTGATAAATATGCCCCCCGCACCCTGGATCTCGATATTTTGCTCTTTAATGACGCGGTGATCCAGGCGGAAAATTTGGTCATTCCAGATCCGGATATTAAAAAGCGTTGGTTCCTCACCCAGGGCATCCTCGATATCAACCCAGACCTTTCCCTCCCCGATGATGCCCAGCCGCTCCGGGTTTATCTGCAGCCCCTCTTGGATGATTTGGCAGCCACCAACCAGACCTTCACCGAAGACCAAACGCTCCGGGAAAAAATTTTGGCGATCGCCTAACCATCACCACACCCAGCCATTTGTGATCCATTGGCCATATTTCCTCTCGCCGAAAGTCGTGGGCGGTTTAACGAATCCTCTAAGATAGAGAACGCAAACTTTTTAAGAAAATTTTTAGAAATAACATGGGTGAGTTCATTCGTCCTTATCTAGAACCAATTGCCGCTCGGTTCAACACCTTACCGATCCCAGAAATCATTACCCACTGGGGGCACCCCTTGATGATGGGCATTGTCATTGTGGCTGTCGGTGGCTCCGCTGCCGTTAAGGGTTGGCAAATTCGCCGCAGTGAGGATGTCAGCGACAAAAACGAGAGTGCCTACTGGCATAAAAAAGCAGCGCTCTGGCTCACAACCTTTATCAGCTTGGGTTGGACAGGGGGCGTTCTCTCTTTAGTAATGCAGGGAGAGCCGATTTTTGAAAGTCCCCACTTTTGGACAGGCACGATCGCTATTGGGATGTTGATGGCCAACGGTGCGCTATCAATCACAAAATTCCTCGGCAAAGATTCCCTGCGCACGGTGCATGCCTATGTGGGGTCAGCGGCGATCGCCCTCCTTGTAGTCCATGCAGCCCTCGGTATTAACCTCGGTTTATCCTTCTAAATCAACAGCTTAAACTTTACGCCTAAAAAGAAAATTTCTGGGGGTCGTCATCCGGGCGGCCTCTTTTTTATTGCATCCACCCAGATGTTTAGTGGCAGCTTGCTAAAATTATTTGGGAGCAAAATTAAGCAATAAAAGATTATGTTAAAGTCTCTTTTGCGCAATTCAGAAAGACTTCAAAAAAGCGGTTCGGTTTAGGTTCGGGAAACCGAATAAATATTGCAAAAACAATACCTTTAAAATTTGAAACCCTTGATAAATAGGCGTTTCAGGAGCGATATATGTCTATCGATAGATGTGCCCAGTCGGAATATTTCATAATATTAAAAGTGTAGTCAAGCAAAAACAAATTCGATTTCAAAACAACATTTTGAACTTTGGATCTGATCCGTGCTTGATTTTTTGAAGAACACATCAACAAGGAGGTTTAAGCCTTACTTTATGGCTAACCAACTAAACAAAACCCTAGAACAAAACGCAGAAAATCAAAAACGCTATAAAGAGAAAGTCAAAGCGCAGATTGATAAAATCGACGCCCGCATTGATGAGTTCCGCGCCAAAGTTGATCAAGCAGAGGCAGACGGCAAACTCAAATACCAAAATATGCTCGAAGAGCTAACCGCCAAGCGGGATGCTGCCCAACAGAAATTTGACGAACTTCAGAATGCCAGCGAATCAGCCTGGGATGACTTGCAGAAGGGCTTTGAAAGCGCTTGGCAAGAGTTAGACCAATCCTTCCAGAAAGCTGTCAACAACTTCTAATCCTCTGTCTCACCACGCAACACGAACAAGAGACAATAGGAGGATAATCCATGACTACGGCAACCTTTGATCAGAACCAAAACAACCAACAAACGGCTGATCTCCAGACCAAAGTACCCTGTACTGTTTCCGCGATCTTTGAAGATCGCCAGCAGGCAAACAAAGTACTAAGGCAGTTGCTCGATATGGGGGTGAAGCGAGAAGACATCTCCATCATTGGTAAGAATTTGCAGTCAGAAACCCAAATCACTGGTTTCTTCGGTCGGGCAGATTTTATTAAAGAAGGTCTGCAGTCCGGCGCAATCTACGGTGCCCTCTTCGGAACCCTGTTTAGTGCCCTGAGTGGCTTCGGTGTCCTATTTGTTCCCTTCATTGGTACGGTGGTCGCGGGTGGCCCCATCGGTGCGGCCCTCCTCGGTGCAACTAGCGGGGCGATCGCCGGTGGTGCAGGTGTCGGACTCATCTCTGCCCTTGTCAGCCTCGGTATGCCCAAAGAAAAGGCAGCCATCTACGAAACGAAGATTAAAGCAGGTGGCTTGATGCTGACCGCCGAAACAAGTCAGGGTACTGCCACAGAGTTAGAAAGCCTCTTCCAGGCGGAAGGCGGGACAGACATTCTCTCCTGTAAAGACTTCTTGCTCTCCCGCTTTGATACTGGAAAAGTCAGCTCAACCGAGGATTTGCCGGAGTCTGTGCGCTCACGCCTTGCTGATGCGGCCCAAGAAACCTTTGTCGAGGTTTACAACCAGGTCTACGCAGAGAAGCAAAATCAACACGTCGCTGCCTACCGCGCTTGGATGCGGGTCGAAGATGAATATGAACAGAACAGCCAGGGCATCTGGGCAAAACCCAAAACCCTACAACAGGCCTAGGTTAGACCTTGACTCACAGTGAGCACGCTGAAGCATTTCAGAACCATGAATTCTAAAAAACCTTAAAGCAGAGTTTGTCCTAGAACACAACTCTGTTTAGCCCGGGGGTCGGAGCGAATGACTTCACCCTGCTAACCGGGCCTCTCTAACCCATTTACCAAATCCCTTTAACAACACTAGGAGGAAAATATTTTATGGCTACGACTTTACAAGCCCCCACCACTGGTACAACGACCCAAAACCAAGAGGCATCCTTAACGATCGCCCAATCTCTGTCCCACATTCTGGCAGATACTTATTTGCTTTACCTAAAGACCCAGAATTTCCACTGGAACGTCCAAGGGAATCTGTTCTACGGTATTCACAACCTACTTGAAGAGCAGTACCAAGCCTTGGCGATCGCCGTAGATGACATTGCCGAACGTATCCGGGTCTTAGGCTTATCCGCCCCTGGTTCCTTCCATCAATTCCTGGAATTGAGTTCTCTCAAGGAAGCTAGTGGTTTAGCCAGCGCCGAAGAAATGATCGCCGAGCTATCGAATGACCACATCACCCTGACCGAGAAGCTGAAGGGCGTCCTGCAACAGGCAGAACAAAACCACGATGTTTCTACAGTGGAACTCCTCAGTGGCCGGATCCGCGATCACGAGAAACAAGCTTGGATGCTCAGTAGCATTGTGCGATAAATCGAAACTTTCACTGAAAATTTGTTGATTTCGGTTAATTTTGCCCATGATGTTTATCTACTGTGGCTATAGCTTCAAGTTATTTTCCCAATGGCTGACTTCTCGTTAATTTCAGCCAGGAAAATTTCCCAACACCCCGAAAAAAAGCGAGTCCCTCCATTCTGGGGGGATTTTTTTTGTGAATTCAATGGCAGAAATGTTTTTCTTTTGCACCATCGCCTTGAAATCAACCAGGCTTCATGGGTAGTCAAGGACAACTCACAGTTCGCCGCGGTTTAAAGCTATAGTGATTAGAATTTATTGCCCACCCACTGTCCAAAGGAATGACCAGCGTGACCAATTTGCCGACTCAATTTGATGTTGTTGTCATTGGGAGTGGCGCAGCGGGCTTATATGCGGCCCTGTCTTTGCCGAGTCATTTACAGGTGGGTCTCATCACGAAGGCAAAGCTACGCACTGGATCAAGTAAGTGGGCCCAGGGCGGTATTGCGGCGGCGATCGCCCCAATGGATTCCCCAGAATTACATTTCCAAGACACCCTCAAGGCTGGGGCTGGCCTGTGTGATCCTGAGGCCGTTGAGTTTTTAGTTAACCACGCGAAGGAAGCCATTGATCATCTGGTGGCCATGGGAGTCGCCTTTGACCGCAGGGATGGGGAACTGGCGATGACCCTGGAAGCCGCCCATTCCCGCCCCCGGGTGTTACATTCTGCCGACACCACCGGCAAAGCGATCATTACTACCTTGATCGAGCAGGTGGTTGAACGTCCGAACATTCACATTGTTTCCCAGGCCTTTGCCCTCCAACTCTGGCGCAATGAAACAGGCCGATGCCAAGGGGTCAGCGTTTTATTTGATCATCACATCCAATGGATTGCCGCAGGAGCCGTAATTTTAGCGACAGGCGGTGGCGGCCAAATTTTCGCCCAAACCACAAACCCCACCGTCAGTACTGGGGATGGGGTGGCCCTGGCTTGGCGGGCAGGTGCCCAGTTGCGGGATCTCGAATTTTTTCAGTTTCATCCCACGGCCTTAACGAAACCGAACGCCCCCCATTTTTTGATTAGTGAGGCGGTACGGGGTGAAGGGGCGCATTTATTGGGGTTTAATGGCGATCGCTTTGCCTTTGACTACCATCCAGACGGTGAACTCGCCCCCCGTGATGTGGTCAGTCGCGCTATTTTTAGCTACCTAGCCGAAAATGCTGGCGATCCGGCCAATGCCCATGTTTACCTCGACTTGAGTGTGATCCCCGCCGAAAAAATCCGCCGTCGCTTCCCGAACATTATTCGGATGTGTGCCGAGTGGGGGGTGGATGTTTTTACGGAGCCGATTCCTGTGGCCCCCGCCGCCCACTATTGGATGGGAGGGATTACCACCAATACAGACTGTGAAACCTCGATTCCAGGGCTCTATGCCATTGGCGAAACCGCAAGTACAGGCGTCCATGGGGCGAACCGTCTCGCGAGTAACTCCTTGCTAGAATGTCTGGTTTTTGCGGCGCAACTGCGGGATCTCCAACCAAAACCAGCGACCCTAGCGGTACAAGATCCTGAGATCCAGACCATCACCGCAAGCTGGAAAAAATTATCCATTAAAGTGCAAACGATCCGGGCAGATCTCCCCCTATTACTCTGGCAAAGTGCTGGTATTTGTCGAGAACAAAAAATTTTACAGGAGGCGATCGCCCAGGTAAGCACCTGGCAAAAACAACTCCAGCAAATGCCCCTGGCGCAATTTCTTCAGGGCTATCCCCCGCAGCAAATCCATCTAAGCCATCCCGATGCCGAGGCACAAATTCGTCTCTACGCAGAAACCTGTAATCTCACCGATGTTGCCCTCTTGATCCTCAAGAGTGCCCTCTGGCGTACCGAGAGCCGTGGTGGGCACTATCGCACCGACTATCCCAACGCTGAAGTCCCTTGGCAAGTGCATACGTTAGTTGAAGGGGAAACGTTGCAACGTTCTGCACCGTCGCGCTTGGAGTCGTTGCATTAATAAACTTGTAGCTAGTTAATTAATGACCTCTGCGAGTTCGATCACCCGTTCATCCCAGTCTTTGACCAGAAAGTTTAAGGGTTTTTCCTGGCGAATTTTATATTTGAGACGGCGGGCTTGGATGCGGAGCAGGAGCGCTTCTAAACAATCTTTATCGAAACAAACGTGGCGTTGGCGATTCTTTTTTCCAAGGCTCGCCCCAGACACCACATGGAGTTGGGTATTTTTTTTCAGTTGATACCATAACCCGTCAGCTCCCCCCAAGGTTTCAGTGCGGCCCATCGCCATGGGACTGGCCCCCATGTACATCGGGTCAAGGCTGGCGGCCCCTAGGGTTTGTTCATAGTTGTAGTAGTAGTGGAGGGGGACATCGGCGACGGGGAGCTGCAAAATTCCTTCATAAAATCCCCTGGCCACTTCTAGATCCGAGACCATAATCGTGTGGACTTTGGGGGCTGTGGTCAGAAACATCCACATGGCGACCCCATAGGCACAGAGCAACATCACCATGATGCCTTGGGTGGAAAACAGGCTATCGAAGGCGGGGAAAAAGGCCGCCATTGAGGGATGGAACAATGCAGAGAAAGCAACGATCATGGAACAAAAGTTGGGAGGTGAATCGCTTATGATTAAAATCAGGTGACGCCGCACAGGCACTTTTTAGGCATTATTGCAGGACATGATTCAGATTCCGAGTTTTTCTGAAACCAATCATCCACTGATTTTGGCCCTCAACCATTATAGCGATTCGGATCTGCTGACTTTTTGTCAACGTTATTCGGATCAAGGGAAATACTTCACAGGGATTTTTTGTCGATATGCGCCGTTGGTGTACACGCTCGTTGGCCATGGGGGGCGATCGCCTGTGCAGACGGATTACCTTTTTGCCCTGACCTGGCGGCAAATTTTCCACGAAATGCGCACCCTCGATTTAGAGGCCCAAGGGTTTCAATCTTTACAGCAGTGGCTTTTGGAAGTGGCGACAGCCTACCAAAATCAATTTGAGATTCCGCCAGTGGCCAGCATTAACTACGATATTAAGCGGACAACGCCGCCCCTGTGGTGTTACCTCGAACAGGCCTTGGATTTAGTCCCGCCACTGCCCCGGTTGATTGTGGTGCTCGCGGATCATTTTCACTGGAGCTCGACCCGCATTTCTGCCCATCTCCAGGCCGAGAGAGAGTATTTAACCGTTGAGGACGTGGAGGATTGGCTTAACCAAGGGCGTCAATTGGTTTTAGAAGAGTTGCCGACAGATATTCGCACGATCTACTTTCCAGAATCCCTACCCCAACTCAATAACGAAGGCGATCGCCTGACAGATTCGGCGAGTAACGCCAATTGAACGCGCTATGATAGGTAAAATTTCTTAGTCATTTCAGTAAAAGGTTTGGAAGCGATGATTCTCCCTGGTAGCACGGTGCGCGTAATCAACCCCGATGACACCTTTTATCGGTTTAAGGGCCTCGTCCAACGGGTCAGCGATGGTCGGGCGGCAGTTCTTTTTGAAGGGGGGAACTGGGATAAACTGATTACCTTTAACCTCGCGGAGCTTGAAGTCACGAAATAAGTTCCTTTGGCTCCTCCTATGCGTCTGCCCTTGCCCCAATTTTCCCCTGGCGATCGCCACCCCGATCACATTGCCGAGGTCATTGAAACTGCCACCACTGAGTTTACTGCCCAATGTTTGGAGCCGGAAGACCTCAGCTTTCCAGTGATGCCCCCCTTTGGCAGTTGGGTGAAATCCTATGACGAAGAATCAGGCAACATCGTCTACGGGGTCGTTACCTATGTCACCACGGCCCCCATTGATTCAGTCCATCGGGCGAGAGCCTTGGGGATGAGCCTCGAAGAATTGCGAGAACAACAGCCGCAAATTTTTGCGATGCTCAAAACGGAGTTTCGGGCAGCCATCGTCGGTTTTGAAATTCCCAGTAATCGCCGCAATGGTCGGCGGGGCGAAGTGTTTCAATATTTACCGCCCCGTCCCCCCCAAATTCACCAATCGGTTTACCATTGCGAGCCGGACGAAATTATTCACTTCACCGACAGATTAGAGTTTCTCCGGGTGCTTTTGCAGGTGAATTGGGTGCCCCCAGAATCCCTCATGGCGGCGGCAGTGCGGGAAGTCTACCGACTGCGAAAAGGCGATCGCCAATGGTTAGTGGATGTGGGTCGCATGATCAGCACCCTCCTCAAAGATGACTACGACCGACTCCGCTACATCCTGAGTCAGATCCATTGGTAGCCACAAAAAAAGAGGGATTACAATCAATCCCCCTCGTTGTTTACCGCAATTTAGACTTTAATCTCGAATTTCTTTAGTCCCAACCATGGCGATCGAGATACTTTGCCACCGTTTGTACATCCTTATCACCCCGACCAGAACTGTTGATCACAATGCGCGGACTGCCCGACAACTGGGGACAAAGGGTTTCTAAATAAGCAAAGGCATGGGAGGTTTCCAGGGCGGGAATAATTCCTTCTAACTCGGACACCCGTCGGAAGGCAGCCACTGCATCCTGGTCGGTGACACTGTAATATTCAGCCCGACAAGTATCTTTGAGGTAGCTGTGTTCCGGGCCGACGCCAGGATAATCTAAGCCCGCACTGATGGAATGGGCCTCGACAACTTGGCCTTCGGTGTCTTGCAATAGGTAGCTCATGGCCCCATGTAGGACCCCTGGTTTCCCTTGGGTGAGGGTAGCCGCGTGGTGACCACTGGTGATCCCAGACCCTTCGGCCTCAACGCCAATCAAGCGCACAGTCGAATCTTTAACAAATTCGTGGAAAAGCCCCATGGCATTGGAACCTCCCCCCACACAGGCAATCAGAATATCCGGGAGGCCACCCCACTTTTCTGCACATTGTTGGCGAGTTTCGGCACCAATGATCGCGTGGAAATCTCGCACCATCATCGGGTAGGGGTGGGGGCCAGCTACGGAACCGAGGATATAGTGGGTTGTCTCTACATTTGTTACCCAGTCCCGAATGGCCTCGGAGGTGGCATCTTTGAGGGTTCCAGTGCCCGCTTCTACGGGTTGGACGGTGGCCCCTAATAATTTCATCCGGAAGACGTTGAGGGCTTGGCGTTCCATGTCCTGCACCCCCATATAGATAATGCATTCCAACCCAAACCGGGCACAGACCGTCGCTGTGGCAACGCCATGTTGACCCGCACCAGTTTCGGCGATGATGCGTTTTTTGCCCATACGTTTGGCGAGTAGGGCCTGGGCGATCGCATTATTGATTTTGTGGGCACCCGTGTGGTTGAGATCCTCCCGTTTCAGGTAAATTTGCGGGCCAGAACCATCGGGGCGAGCATAGCGAGCCGTCAGCCGTTCCGCGAAATAAAGGGGACTGGGGCGACCAACATAATCTTTTAGCAGCCCAGCTAATTCTGCTTGAAAAGTCGGGTCGTTACGATACTGGGCATAGGCCGCTTCTAACTCAGCCAAAGCGGGCATCAAGGTTTCAGGCACATATTTACCACCATATTTCCCAAAACGCCCAAAGGCATCGGGTTGATTGGGGTTAAAGGTAGTGTCTTGGGGAGAAATGGGAGAAATAGTCACGGTGTCTGTATCAGGTGAAATCAACTAGGTCTGGGTCAGCTTTATTGTAACTTGATCAAACTCCCTCGCAGATACCCTAGAGCTGCTTCCTAGGCATTGTCCTTGGGGGAAGATTGCATCGGAAAGGAAAAGTAAAAAGTAGAGCCTTCACCAAAGGTAGAAGTCAACCAAATTTCACCACCATAACGGCGCACAATTTTTTTACAGACGGCGAGGCCAATGCCTGTCCCGGAATATTGACTCTGGGAATGGAGGCGTTTAAAAGCGTAGAAAATTTGCTCAAAATAATCGGCTTCAATGCCAATGCCATTGTCGTGGCAGCTAAAAACCCAGTGGTTATCGTTTTGGACGGCACTGATCCGAATCTGGGGGGGCACCTCTTCCCGGCAATATTTGAGGGCATTTTCGATTAAATTTTGGAAAATTTGACTGATTTGTAGAGGATTTCCCTGAATGGTGGGCAAGGAATCAATGGTGAGCTTGGCGCTTTGTTGGGCGATCGCCGAACTGAGTCGATTACAAACCTGATGGACGATCAAATTACAATCTACGTCCACCGCCGTATTTTCTACTCGATCGACCCGCGAATAGGTTAAAAGATCTTCAATGAGCTGGGTCATCTGGCGCACGGAATCTTGGATCGCATTGAGGTAACTACTCCCTTTTTCATCCAGACAATTGCCGTAGCGCACCTGGAGCAGTTGAGACCAAGAGTAAATACTCGCTAAGGGTTGCTTCAAATCGTGGGAGGCAATATAGGCAAACTGTTCAAGCTCCTGGTTGGATTGTTCAAGTTTGATCTGCATTGCTTCGCGGGCCTTCATCTCTTGCCGGAGTCGCTCGTTGGCTAACTTGAGGGCCTGTTGATTTCGCTTGCGTTCGATGGCGTAGAGAATTGAGCGGAGTAATGTCTCTTGGTCAAAGGCGATATTTTTTTTGATTAAATAATCCTGGGCTCCTTGGTGCACCGCTTCGAGGGCTAACTCGGCATCATTGGTATTCGTCAGCACCACAATGGGAACGTCCGGAGCAATGCCCATCAGCATCGGGAGAGAGCTTAGGCCCTGGCTGTCGGGCAAGCTCAAATCGAGCAAAATCACGTCAAAGGTTTGGTCTTCAAGACAGGCGATCGCCTTTTCGAGGTGGGCAAAATGCACAATATCGCACTGCACCATCTCAATATCTGCCAGTAGATCCCCTAACAATTCAGCTTCCGCCAAATTATCTTCAATGAGCAGAATATGTAGATCATCTAAGTGCATAGTTTAGTCGCGACAGTTGGGGAAGTCAGGCCAAATTCACTTGCAATCTCGCTTTTTCACCCCAGGCTTTTCCCTTGAAAAGTGGCCGTTACTCGCCTACTTGCATCGATATTAGGAATCCATATTCCTTCGATTTACAACTGGTGCTGAATTTTCACGAGGATGATTTTTCCAGGAAAGTCACTATTTTACAATAACCTATTTAGGCTTTTCCCTATTGGTTAGATATCGTCATACTTTGTTTTACTAATCTCAAAATAATACGAAAACCAACCAAGATAGCAGTGTGGTCTTAAAAATTAAACTTAGAAAATTAAAAACCCGCATTGACTACCGAATACACCAAGGTGCAATCTTTGCGGGTGAATACAGCTTTCCTTTGGGCATTCACGCCCGACGAACTTCTTAGCCAATGACCCAAGCAGTAGAAGCGACTACCATAGAAAACCAAAGGAGTGATTAAAATGTAAAGGAGTATGCTTACCCCTTTGCCAGAGTAAGTCACAGTTTAAATTGCACTCAATCACGTATAGAGATATAGCATCATGGGATTTTTAGATCGTCTTGGTCGTGTTGTTAAAGCCAACCTCAATGATATGGTCAGTAAGGCCGAAGACCCCGAAAAAATATTGGAACAGGCCGTTGCCGATATGGGGGAAAGTTTGGTGCAATTACGCCAGTCGGTGGCCCGGGCGATCGCCGCCCAGAAAAAAACTGAGCAACAGCTGATCAAAAACCAAACCGAAGCGACCACTTGGCAAAAGAAAGCAGAATTAGCCATTAAGAACGGTCGAGAAGATCTTGCCCGGGAAGCCCTAGTCCGGAAAAAAACCTTTGCGGACACCGCAGCAGTCCTCCAACAGCAACTGACCCAACAAAATGCCCAGGTAAAAACCCTCAAGGAAAACCTCCTTGCCCTAGAAAGCAAAATCCAAGAGGCGAAAACCAAGAAAGATATGCTTAAGGCCCGGGCCAACGCTGCGAAAGCGAATGCCCAACTTCAGAGCACCATGAACAACATCGACACCAGTAGTGCGATGAGTGCCTTCGAGCGGATGGAGGACAAAATCATGGAACTCGAAGCCCAATCTGAAGCAACCAATGTCTTGGGCAGTGCCAGTTTAGATCAAGAATTTGCCCAACTCGAAGCCTCCAATTCCATTGATGATGAGTTGGCGATGCTCAAAGCGGCTTCCCAGGAAGCACCAGCCCTAGAAGCGGCCAAAATGGTGGATGAAATGGAAGAAGTATCCGATACTCCTGTCGAAACTCCCGAACCAACGGATGCTGATTTTGCAGCGGTGGATGCTGAGCTGGAAGCCCTACGCACCCAAATGAAAAATCTCTAGGATCTCGCCTTGAGGGGGGGATCTTTATCCTAGTTTTTGGGTCTTGAAACCTTACAAACAGATTACTTGGCTGGGTAGAAGTCCAAAGAACTCCTACCTGGCTCACTTATGGAGTTTTGTGGCTGTTCGTAAATCCATTGATCCAGCGATCGCCGAAAACTGTTAACGTAAGGAACTGTCTTCATTTTGTAAGTAATCAAGGAGTTCACCCCCTGTGAGTGGCAGCGTTTTGGAAATTACCGATTCCCAGTTTGAGCAGGAAGTCCTCAACGTCAATCAAGATATCTTGGTCTATTTTTGGGCCAGTTGGTGTGGGCCTTGTCGGTTAGTTTCGCCCTCGGTCAGTTGGGCCGCCCAGGAGTATGGCGATCGCCTAAAAGTCGTTAAGCTCGAAGTAGACCCCAATCCGGAAGCCGTTGCCCAATGCCAAGTGGAGGGGGTGCCGGCCCTGCGCTTTTTTAAGGCCCAGAAGGTTGTGGCGAGCCATGAGGGGGCGATTACGAAGCAGGGTCTTAAGGATTTTGTTGAAGCCCAACTGTAATATTTTTCAGCGATTTGATTTGCCCCTATGCATTTTTCCCAGCGGTTATCACGGCTTTCGGCAAATGTGTTTGCAGATATGGACCGGGCCAAGGCCAAGGCGGTGGCAGCGGGTCGGGATTTAATTGATCTATCCCTCGGCTCTTCTGATCTCCCTGCTTCAGCGATCGCCACGGAAACCATTGCCCAGGCATTAACCGATCCCCAAACCCACGGGTATGTCCTCCACCGCAATACCCAGGCTTTTCGGGAGGCGATCGCCACTTGGTACACCGAGCGTTATGGGGTTGCCGTTGATCCCGATACTGAAGTCTTGGCGCTGATTGGTTCCCAGGAGGGGACGGCCCACCTGCCACTGGCCTTGCTCGACCCTGGAGACTATGCCCTACTGCCGGATCCGGGTTATCCCTCCTATGCGGGCGGGGTGGCGCTGGCGGGTGGCGAAAGTTACTTTATGCCCCTCACCGCTGAACATCATTTTCTGCCG
>Ga0213835_100410_pt1:0-32500 | contig 42909 bp, 31 predicted proteins | sample SWPATP01_FD_160576 | JGI IMG/M metagenome (GOLD analysis project Ga0213835, IMG submission 160576) | Coastal seawater microbial communities from Marineland, Florida, United States - SWPA TP0 #1 | ecosystem: Environmental > Aquatic > Marine > Coastal | place: USA: Florida | collected...
GGCAGCGCGCCCTCCGTCAACGTCACCATCATGACCCGCGACGCGGACAGCTTCCGCCATTCGCGGACACAAGTCGCCGCCGACATCGCCCGCGCGGTGTCGATGGGCCGCCGCGGTCTCTGAGGATCCCGAGCATGTCCTTTCACGAGGTCCGGTTTCCGGACGCGATCAGCCGTGGCGCGCGCGGCGGGCCGGAACGGCGCACGCAGGTGGTGGAACTTGCGAGCGGCGACGAGGAGCGCAACGCGAGCTGGGCCAACTCGCGCCGCCGCTACGACGTCGCCTACGGCATCCGCCGCGCCGACGATCTCGCCGCCGTCGTAGCCTTCTTCGAGGCCCGCAACGGGCGCCTCCACGGCTTTCGCTTCAAGGACTGGGGCGATCACAAGTCATGCCTACCCTCGGGCACGCCCTCGCCGCTGGACCAGCCGCTCGGCACCGGCGACGGGGTGAGGACGGCGTTCCAGTTGGCAAAGCGCTACGCCTCCGGCCCGCAGTTCTGGACACGGGCGATCACCAAGCCCGTCGCGGGCACGGTGCGCGTCGCGCTGGGCGGGACCGAGCAGCTCTCGGGCTGGTCCGTCGACACGACCACCGGCCTCGTCACCTTCGGCTCGGCCCCCGGCGCAGGCGTCCCCGTCACCGCGGGCTTCGAGTTCGACACCGCCGTCCGCTTCGACACCGACACGCTCGACGTGACGCTCGACCTCGAGCGCCTCGGCTCGATCGCCTCCATTCCGCTTCTGGAGATCCGCAGATGAAGCAGCTCGCCCCCGCCCTGCAGGCGCATCTCAGTGAGGGCACCACGACGCTGGCCTGGTGCTGGCGCATCACACGCGCCGATGGCGTGGCCTTCGGCTTCACCGACCACGACCGGACGCTCAGCTTCGAGGGCACCGAGTTCGAGCCGGAAAGCGGCTTCACGGCCTCCGAGGTGCGGGCAGGATCGGACCTCTCGGTCGATGCGCAGGATGCCGAGGGGGTGCTCTCCTCGGACCGGATCACCGAGACCGACATCCTCGATGGCCGCTGGGACAATGCCGAGGTCGAGCTCTGGCGGGTGAACTGGGCCGATCCCGGCCAGCGCGTGCTGCTGCGCCGGGGGGCCATCGGCCAGGTGCGGCGCGGCCGGGTGGCCTTCGTGGCCGAGGTGCGCAGCCTTGCCCATGTGCTGGGCCAGACGGTCGGGCGGACGTTTCAGGCGGGCTGCGACGCCGCGCTGGGCGACAGCCGCTGCGGCGTGAACCTCGAGGTGGCGGCGTTCCGGGGCGCGGGCGCGGTCACCGACATCCTGCGCGACCGGGCGTTCACGGCCGCAGGGCTCGGCAGCTTCGCGGCGGGCTGGCTCAACCATGGCACGGTCGAGTGGATCTCCGGCGTCAATGCCGGGCGGCGGGCCGAGGTGCTGGCCCATGATCTGGTCGACGGGCTTGCGATCCTGACGTTGCTGGAGCCGCCTGTGCGTGCCATTGCCGAGGGCGACAACTTCATCGCCCGCGCGGGCTGCGACAAGCGGCTGGCCACCTGCAGCGCGAAGTTCGGGAATGTCGCGAACTTCCGGGGCTTCCCGCATATCCCGGGGCAGGACACCATTCTGCGCTACGCCTCGCGCGATGGCGGCCACGACGGGGCGGTGCTGTGAGGGCGTCCAACCCCGACAGGGTGATCACTGCCGCCCGTGCCTGGCTCGGCACGCCCTACCACGATCAGGCCAGCCTGAAGGGCGTCGGCTGCGACTGCCTCGGGCTTGCGCGCGGCGTCTGGCGCGAGGTGGTCGGCCCCGAGCCCTTTCCGATCCCGCCCTACAGCCGGGACTGGGGCGAGATCGGGCCGCGCGAGGCGCTGGCGGAAGGCGCGCGCGCCATGATGATCGAGTTGTCGCCCGCGGAGGCCGGTCCCGGCGCGCTGGTGCTGTTTCGCATGATGCCCCGCGCCAGTGCCAAGCATGTCGGCATTCTGACCAACTCCGCCACATTTCTCCATGCCTATGAGGGGCTCGGTGTGATCGAGGAACCGCTCACCCAAGTCTGGCGGCGGCGCATCGCCTTCGCATTCTTCTTCCCAATGGTCAGGGCCGGAAACTGAGAAGAGTTGACGGCAGATGTGCGCTGGAGAAAGCGGCTCTATTCCACGCCGATCAGTGACCAGATGAAGTTCACGCCACTCTTCCAACGCTCGACAAGCGGCGAAAGGTGAGGCTCGGCGATAAGCGGAACGATCACACCGAGAAGGAGGATCACGATGACGGGCGCGAAGAACCTGCTGAAGCGAGTGAGCTTCCGAAACTTGGCGGTCTCTGGGGAGTCCTTCACTTCGCAAAAGCTCGGCCTGTGGGGCTGAACAAAATGTCTTTTGAGGAAGCTTGTCTCGAGTTTCGCTCTTTCCCAGTCATGTTTCAGCAAGATCGAGACTCGGGAAACGAACTCATCAACCGCACAGTCGCATGTCTCGCCACCCTGCAGGATAGCGCAGTTGAGTATCGCGTTGTCGTTTGGATCTCTGGGATTGAGGCGGATAGCCAAGTGGTGTCGCAGCGCAGTCAAATCCCGCGATGCACCTTTTTCTACGGCTTGTATAACGTCGAGCGTGATCTTCCGGACCTCATCCCTCCAGTCCTTCCGCTCATCTACCACAGACTGGTTAAACAGGCTCCTGAGGGTCGTGAAATACGTGAGAATACCGCCAACAAAGGCTCCCAGGAGAACGTATGCTACCTCTGACACTTGACGGCCCTCTTCAGGATCGGAGTGGCCCACAGCTACTGGGGGCTCCCAAAGAGTAGCAGCGCACTTGCATGGGGGCTACAGCGTTAGAGCAGATCGTAGTTGGTGTCGCTTGGCCGGTAGACGGCCGCGCATCACCTACACTCGACACCGTTCGAGCCTGGACGGCTCCACTTAACCGCACCCTACCTTTAGATCACGGTCGAGTTGGCGCGAATGCTTCTTGGCGTGAGCTTTGCTCATAAATCTGGAGCTTCCATATGGCCACCCTCGTTCTCGGCGCGGCCGGCGCCGCCATTGGCGGTTCGATCGGCGGTGCTATTCTTGGCGTCAGTGCCGCCACCATCGGCGGCTTCATCGGCTCCAGCGTTGGCGCGGTCGTCGACAGCTGGATCGTCTCGTCTCTGGCTCCTGCGCAGCGCATCGAAGGTGCGCGGCTCGACACGCTACGCATCACCTCGTCCACCGAGGGCGCCGTCATCCCGCGCCTCTTTGGTCGCATGCGCATCGGCGGCAACATCGTCTGGGCCACCGATTTCCGCGAGGAGACCCGGACAACGACGCAGCGCGGTGGGGGCAAGGGCGGTGGCGGCGGCAAGGTCCGGACGACCGAGTATCTCTGCTATGCGTCCTTCGCCGTAGCGCTCTGCGAGGGCTCGATCACCGGCATCGGCCGCATCTGGGCAGACGGCAAGCCGCTCGACCTGACCGGCATCACCATGCGCTGGTATGCGGGCGACGAGGCGCAGGCCCCCGACCCGTTCATCGCGGCGAAGATGGGCGCGGCGAACACGCCCGCGTATCGCGGCACCGCCTATGTCGTGTTCGAGGAACTGCCGCTGGGGGATTTCGGGAACCGTATCCCGCAGCTGAGCTTCGAGGTGTTCCGCCCGCTTGCCGATCCCGACACCGCCGAGGGGCTGACGCGCGCTGTCACCATGATCCCCGCCTCGGGCGAGTTCACCTATGCGACGCAGGCGATCCGCAAGACCACGGGCGGGGCCTTCGGCGGCACGAGCGGCGGGACGACCACGGCCGAGAACCTGAATGCGCTGCCGGACACCGCCGACATCGTCGTCGCCCTCGACCGGCTGCAGGCCATGGCGCCTGCGGTCGAGAGCGTCAGCCTCGTCGTCGCCTGGTTCGGCACCGACCTGCGCGCGGGCAACTGCCAAGTCAAGCCGGGCGTCGAGGTGGCGGCCAAGGCAACGAGCCCCCGCGTCTGGTCGGTGAACGGCGTCGGCCGCACCGCCGCGCATCTGGTCAGTCGCGACAGCGAGGACCGGCCCGTCTATGGCGGTACGCCCGCCGACTTCGCTGTCGTCCAGGCGATCCAGGAGATGAAGGCCCGCGGGCTGCGCGTGACCTTCTACCCGTTCATCCTGATGGACGTGCCGCCTGCCAACACGCTGCCGAACCCCTACAGCGACAATGCCGCCGAGACCGGCCAGCCCGTGTTCCCCTGGCGCGGGCGGATCACCTGTTCTCCGGCTGCGGGGTTCGCGGGCAGCGTGGACAAGACCGCCACGGCGGCCACGCAGGTCGCGAGCTTCTTCGGCAGCGCAACCCCCGCGAACTTCTCTGTGTCGGGCCAGACCGTCAGCTGGACCGGCCCCGCAGGCGACTGGGGCCTGCGCCGGATGATCCTGCACTACGCCCATCTCTGCGCCGCTGCCGGGGGCGTCGATGCCTTCCTGATCGGCTCCGAGATGCGCGGGCTGACCACCATCCGCTCGGGCGCGTCCACCTATCCGGCCGTGCAGGCCTTCCGCGATCTCGCTGCGGCCGTGCGCAGCATCCTCGGCCCTGCAACGAAGATCAGCTACGCCGCCGACTGGTCGGAATACTTCGGCCACCAACCGGGCGACGGCAGCGGGGATGTCTTCTTCCACCTCGATCCGCTCTGGGCAGACACCAACACCGACTTCATCGGCATCGACAACTACATGCCGCTGTCGGATTGGCGGGACGGATTCGAGCACGCCGATGCCCTGCAAGGCTGGCCCGCGATCCATGACCGGGGCTACCTGCAGGCCAACATTGCAGGCGGCGAAGGCTTCGACTGGTTCTATGCCTCGGAGGCCGACCGCTCGGCACAGCTGCGCACGCTCATCACCGATGGCGCCGTCGGCAAACCATGGGTCTTCCGCTACAAGGATTTGCGCGCCTGGTGGTCGGAGCCCCACTTCAACCGCCCGGGCGGGGTGGAGAGCGCAACGCCCACCGCATGGGTGCCGCAATCGAAGCCCGTCTGGTTCACCGAACTCGGCTGCCCGGCCATCGACCGGGGCACCAACCAGCCCAACGTCTTCTTCGATCCGAAGTCGTCGGAGAGCTTCACCCCGTACTTCTCCCGCGGCTGGCGCGACGACGCGATCCAGCGCGCCTATCTCGAGGCGACCTGGCTCTGGTGGAACGATCCGGCGAACAACCCGCTGTCCTCCATCTACGGCGGCCGGATGGTGCACGTCCACGAATGCGCAGCCTGGACCTGGGACGCGCGGCCCTATCCGTTCTTCCCGGCGCTGACCGGCGTCTGGACGGACGGCCCCAACTGGCGGCTCGGCCACTGGCTGACCGGACGGCTGGGGGCGGTGTCGCTGGCGGCGCTCGTCCGGCACCTCTGCCTGCGCGCCGGGCTGCCCGCCCATCGCATCGACGTCTCCGGGCTCTGGGGCGCGGTCGAGGGCTATGTCATCGGGGCGCTGGAAAGCCCCCGCGCCTCGATCACCACGCTCGCGCGGCATTTCGGGTTCGATGCCGTGGAAACCGGCGGGGTGATCCGCTTCGTCATGCGCGGCCGCGCCGCCGTGGCCGAGATCGGTGCCGACGATCTCGTCGCCGCCCCCGATCCTCGCGCCGAGGGGCTGGAACTGACCCGGGCGCAGGAGACCGAACTGCCGCAGGCGCTCAAGTGGCAGCTGGCGCGGGCCGACGAGGATTATGACGCCGCACAGGTCGAGGCGCAGCGCATCACCGTCTCCGCGAGCCGCATCGCCTCGGAAGCCTTCCCGATGGCGGTCGCGCCCGAGGAGGCCGAACGCCGCTGCCGCCGCGCGCTGATGGAAGCCTGGATCGGCCGCGAGACCGCGAGCTTCCGCCTGCCACCCTCGCGCCTCGCGCTCGACCCCGCCGACGTGATCCGGCTCCTGCACGACGGGCGCAGCCTCGACTTCCGGCTCCTGTCCACCGCCGATGCCGAGGCGCGCGGGATCGACGCGATCCGCCAGGACCGCGCCGCCTACGAGCTGCCGCCCGGCGATCCGCGCCCCGCGACGCTCGCGCGCCCGCTGGTGCTGGCAGCACCCGAGGTCGCCTTCCTCGACCTTCCGCAGCTGACCGAGGACCAGCCAGCGCACCGGCCCTTACTCGCCGCCCATGCGCGGCCCTGGCCCGGCGAGCTTGCCGTCTTCCGGAGCCCCGGCAGCGACGGGTTCGAACTGCTGACCACCGTGCCGTCGCGGGCGCGGATGGGCGTGCTGGCCTTCGATCTCTGGCCCGGACCGATCTCGCGCTTCGATCTCGGCAATGCCCTGACGCTCGACCTCTTCACCGGCTCGCTCGAAAGCGTCACTGATCTGGCCCTGTTCGGCGGGGCCAATGCACTGGCCGTCGAGGCCAGCCCCGGGGTCTGGGAGATCGTCCAGGCGGGCACTGCGGAGCTGATTGCGCCGGGACGCTACCGGCTGACCCGCCTCCTGCGCGGCCAGCGCGGGACGGAGGGGGCAATGGGGAACCCGGCGCCGGCCGGAGCGCGGGTGGTGGTGCTCGACAGCACGCTCGCGCCGCTGCCCAGCGCGCTCGGTGACATCGGCCTGCCATGGAACTGGCGCGTGGGTCCGGCAACCCGGCCGCCCTCGGACGAGACCTATGTCGCGCAGGCCTTCACACCTGCGGGCATGGGCCTGCGCCCTTTCGCGCCGGTCCATGTCGCGCAGCCCTGGCGGCAGGCCCGCAGCCCCGGCGACCTCACCATCCGATGGACCCGGCGCTCCCGCGCGCTCGAGGCCGATGCCTGGGAACAGGTCGAGGTGCCGCTCGGGGAAGAGGTCGAGGGCTACGAGGTCGAGATCCGTGACGGCACGGCAGTGAAGCGGGTGCTGACCAGCAGCACCACGTCCGTTCTCTACAGCGCCGCCCAGCAGACGACCGACTGGGGCGCGCCGCTCGCGCCCGGCGACACGCTCGCCTTCCGCATCTTCCAGCTCTCCGCCCGCCTCGGGCGGGGCGCGCCCAGCAGCGTCACGCTGCAGTTCTGATCCGAACCGTCAGGAATCCTCATGTCCGACACCACCACCCATCTCGGCCTGCCGTATCTGATGGCCGCGCAGGCGCAGAAGCATGTCACCCACAACGAGGCGCTGCGCCTGCTCGACGCCATGGTGCAGCTCTCGGTTCTCGACCGCACGCGCACCACGCCCCCGGCCAGCCCCGCCGATGGCGACCGGCACCTTGTGGCCTCCGGCGCGACCGGCCTCTGGGCTGGCTGGGATCTGAACGTGGCCTTCTGGGTCGACGGCGTCTGGATCCGGCTCGTCCCGCGCCCCGGCTGGCTGGTCTGGGTCGCGGACGAGGGTGCCTTCCTCGTCTGGTCGGGCTCGAGCTGGGCCAGCGTCGGCGAGCCGCGCGATGTGCCCGACAGCGTCTTCAGCCTGGTCAACGACGCGGACCCGACGAAGAAGGCCGTGTTCTCGCTCGCCTCGATCTCCACTGGCCAGACCCGGACCTACACGCTGCCGAACACCTCCTCGGAACTCGCCATCCTCGCGGGCACCCAGACCTTCTCGGGCAACAAGACCTTCTCCGGCACGCTGACCGCCTCCGGTGGAACGGCGACCATCGGCACATCGACCGGCACCGCCACCTACGGCATTGGCACCGGGGCGACCACAAACGGCACCACCAAGACCGTGAACCTTGGCACCGGCGGAGGCTCGGGGTCGAACACGGTCGTCAACATCGGCTCGGCCGCCGCAGGCGCGGGCGGCACCACGGTGATCAACACGCCCACCGTCACCTTCGCCAACAGCGTCACGCAGGTCGGCATGCCCCAGGCGAACCTGACCGCGCAGACGCTGGGCCTCGGCTGGGCCACGGCCGACGCCTTCAACCGCTTCTCGATCAACACCCCCGCGATGCTGTTCAACCACGCCGGCAACGGCATCGAGGCGACCTTCAACAAGAACGCCCCCGGCGACGATGCCGCCTTCGCCTTCAAGACCGGGTTCTCGACGCGCGCCCTGATCGGGCTTCTGGGCAATGACGACTTCAGCTTCAAGGTCAGCCCGGACGGATCGGCCTACTACGACGCGCTGCGCATCGACCGCGCCAGCGGCCGGGTGGAACTGCCCGAACCCATGGTCCTGCCCGGCCGCGCGACGCCGCCCGATCCGCCACCCGCAGGCCGCATCCATCTCTACGCCCGCGACCGGGCGGGGTCGGCCTGGCTCGAGGTCATGCGCCCCTCGGGGCGGCTCTTTCCGCTGCAGCCCCACTTCGGGGTGAACCGGATCGCGTACTGGGCCCCGTCCTCCGGCACCACGATCAACGCGATCGGCATGCCGCGGACGGGCGTCGGCACCGCCTCCACGCCCGGCCTCGCCACGACCAACCTCTCGACATCGATGCGGCGCTGGCGGATGACCAGCGCGGCCACGGCGGACGCGGCGGCCGAGGAACGCTCGGCGGGCTGGGTCTGCTGGCGTGGCAATGCGGATGGCTTGGGCGGATTCACCTATGTGAACAGGCTCTCGCTCACCACGCTGCAGCCCACCGGCATGGGCTTCTTCGGGCTGATGGGCTCGACGGCGGCGCTGGCCACGACGCTCCTGCTGAGCGCCGTCGTCAACGCCATCGGCATCGGCTTCCAGCGCGGCACCCATGCCAACTGGCAGATCGTCCACAACTCCGGGTCCGGCGCACCCACGCTGATCAATCCGGGCGCCAGCTTCCCCGTCGATGCCCCCACAAACGTCCTGACGCTGTTCCTCTACGCCGCCCCCAACGCCGCCTCGGTCTGGGTCCGCGTCGTCGAGGAAGTGTCCGGCGCCATCGCCGAGGTCGAGATCACCGCGAACCTCCCCGCCGCCACCCAGCTCCTGAGCCCCCGCAACTACATGAACACCGGCAGCACCGCCGCTGCCGTCGCCTATGACTGCAGCGGCGTCTACGTGGAGACCGACTATTGAGAGGCCCGCCATGACCGACCGCACATCCCTCCTCGAAGAGGTCGCCCGGGCCTTTCGCGACCACGGGATCACCGCAGCCATCACCGCGCTGATCGGCGGCACGCTGGCGCTCCTCGCCGCCATCACCCGCCGGGCCTTCACCAATGACGCCATGCTCGCCCGGCTCGACCGTGAACTTGCGGCCGAGCGCGAGCGCGTCGAGCGCCGGCGCGCCGAGGACCGCAAGGCCGATGCCGACCGGCTGGAGCGCATCGAGGGCGACATTCGCGCCATGCGCAACCTGATGTTCGAAGCCTTCCAGCGCCGCCGCGACGACTGACGCCAACCCGGCGCCCAGCGCCCAGCGCCCCGCCCACTCGTCACTCCGGCCCCAAGACCCTGATCACCGCACCCGTCCCGCCGCTCCTGCAGCGGCGGGGTGCCCATTCCTGCATGTCCAACGCCCCAAGGAGGCCCCCATGCCCGACCCCGTCCGCACCTTCCGTCACTTCCGCGAGGTGCCCCTGCACCTCTGGCGCTGGCCGAACTTCTCCCCGGCCGAGATCGCCTGCCGCGGCTCCGGCCAGCTGAAGCTGCATCCCGCAGCGCTCGACAAGCTGCAGGCGCTGCGCGACCGCCTCGGCAAGCCGCTGATCGTGCGCTCCGCCTATCGGTCGCCCGAGCACAACCGCGCGGTGGGCGGTGCCCCGCGCTCAAAGCACATGGACGGCACGGCCTTCGACATCGCCATGTCGAACCACGACCCGGTGGCATTCGAGGCCGCGGCGCGGGAGGTGGGGTTTCTGGGCTTCGGCGCCTATCCCCGGTCGGGCTTCATGCATATCGACCTCGGCCCCGCCCGCTCCTGGGGCGATCCCTTCCCGCCGCGTCCCGTCCCCTTCGCCGCCGAGACCCCGCCCGCGCGCGAAACACTGGCCGCAAGCCGCACGCTGCGCGGCACCGGCGCGGCCGGGGTGGCGACGGTGGGGGCCGCCGGGGTCGATGTCGCCCAAGAGGTGCTGACGGAGGCACAGGGCGCGATCCTGCCGCTGGTCCCCTACCTCGACACCCTGCGCTGGCTGTTCATCGCACTCGCGCTGGGCGGGATCGCGGTGGCCGTCTGGGCGCGTCTTGATGACTGGAAACGAGGGCTGCGCTGATGTGGGCCAGCCTTGCGGTCGGGCTTCTCGCCCGGCCATGGGCGCGGCGAGTGGCTGCTCTCGCCCTCGTCGTGCTCACCATCGCCCTGTTCATCCTCAACCTTCGCCGCACGGCCGAGCGCGCAGGCCGCGCCGCCGAGCGGCTCGACCTGCTGGAGCAGACCCATGCCATCCACCGCCAGATGCTGGACGCCGCCGCGCGCCGCCCTCGCAGCCGCGACGATCTTCTTGACCGCCTGCGCGACGGCGGGTTCTGACGCCCCGCCCGGCGCCTGCCCACCCGTGGTCGCGTACAGTCAGGCCGAGCAGATGCACGTCGCCGAGGAAGTCGCCGCGCTGCCGGAAGGGGCGCTGATCGTGGGCTGGCTCGCCGATTACGCCGTCCTGCGCGACCAGGCGCGCGCCTGCCAGGCCCCGCGCGCCAGCCGCTGACTCTCGACTGGACTATGCGCGCGGGCCACGCCTGATGTCGTGGTGCCGCGTCAACGGAGCCGCACGGAATGATCCCGAAACACCCCGACATCACCGTCACGCTCACCGGCGAGGACGGCAACGCCTTCGCCATCCTCGGTCGCTGTCGCGCCGCCGCTCGCGATGCCGGGCTCTCCGACGAAGAGATCGCCGCCTTCATGGACGAGGCCATGGCGGGCGATTACGACCATCTCCTGCAGACCGCGATGCGCTGGTTCGAGATCAGGTGATCCGAGCCGATCCGCTTCAGGAAGAGGCGTCAGACTGCGTCCCGAAGACCGCCGCACACTCGGCCTGCCATGCCGCACGCTGCTGCTCCGGATCCTCCGGAAACCGGCCCAGCGCAACCGCGAGATCGAAGAAGCCCCGCCGGGGCATGTCACCCGCGCGGCTGATCACCAGCGCGGCGATCATCGGGCGGCCAGCGGCGACATCCTCGCGCATGGTCTGCTCGAGCGCGGCGGCGACGCGCTGGATCGTGCCGGGTGGTTGAAGGCTGAGCGCCGTGGCCACGTCCTGATAGGTCGTGAAGGGGTCAGCCGGGGTGCGGCGCGACAGCAGCGCCCGCGCTTCACCCGCCAGCGCGGTCATTCGCCCAGCCCCAGCCGTTCGCGCACATCCTCGAACCCCGGATCCTCGGCATAGACGCGCTCCAGCTCGCGCCGTCCCTGCGCCTTGCGGCCCACCTGATCGTAGAGCACCGCGCGCTCGTAGCGCAGCTGGCGCAGGAGGGTGTCCGCACGGTCCTTGCGGCGGCGAAGCGCGAGGGTGAACACGTCGATGGCGGCGTCAGCCAGCCCGAGCCGGGCGAGCGCGCGGCCCCGGTAGAGCAGGAGCGCCGTTTCCACCGGCGTCTCGTTCGCGATCCCGGCAGTCAGGGCGACGACCCGTTCCAGCTGCGCGCGGTCCGCGTCGCCCTCGAGGGTCAGTTCCGCGAAGGACAGCAGCACCACCGGATCACCCGGCTCGATCGCCAGCAGCCTCTCGACCTGGCGCATCGCCTCGGTGCGGTCCCCGGTGAGCTGCGCGATCTCCACCAGCGCAAGCAGCGTGCCGCGCTCGCGGGGGCGGGCACGGGCATCGACCTCGGGCGTTACCGGAAAGGTCACCTGTGCGGCGATCCCGTATTTCTCCAGCAGGCTCCCCAGCCGGTCGAGACCGCCCAGCGCGGCCTCCAGATGACGCCGCGCGGGCGCGAACTCCTCGCGCCGGAGCCGCAGCATGCCTGCCATCCAGGCGGCATCGGGCAGGCTGGCGGCCTTCTCGAGCTCGGCAAGCGCGGCCGCCTCATCGCCCGCATTCAGCGCCTTCAGCCCGTCGACCAGCGCGCGCTCATCCGCAGGCGTGAACAGCCGCTGGAAGAATCCGAGGTTCAGCCGGTCGCGCTGCGCGACACTCGGCGCATTGGCGGCTGACGGGCGGCGTGGCTCGTGGACGGTGTAGAAGAGGCCCGTCCCCGGCAGACCGGCCGTGACCCGGTTGCCGCGCGGGCTGACGGTATATTTCGCGCCGCGCGGGCCGAAGGCCAGCGACGCCGTCGATTTCGACAGGTTCAGCGTGACCCCAGGAGCAATCCGGATGCGGCGCCAGAAGCGGAAAGACATGGCTCAGCCCCCGCGGGCACCGGCGGCGATCCGGTCGAGCGTGTCCAGCGCGTCCTCGAGCGTCTTCACGGCACCGAACTTTTCCGTCTCGGTCATGTTCGGGTTGGACCGGATCGCCCCCGTGCCCTGCACCAGCGCCTCGCGCACAGCCGCACCGCGATCCGGCGTGCCCAGCACGATCTGACCCATCAGGATCTGGATCAGCATGTTCTGGGCCACCAGCTGCCCCGCGAAGACCTGCGTGTCGTTGCTCTTCATGATCGTCGTCGAATCCCTGCGGCCTGGCCGAGGCCTGCCATCTTCAGTTGCGTTCTCGATGCCTTATAGGCAGGGAAACGGACGAGGCCAAACCGGCAGGAGCCATCGCCTGTCATCATCCGGGATCCGTTTCGCCGATTTCCAGCTGCCGGTTTTCGGACAGAAGCCATTCCTCGATTGCCGCAGCAGTCTGCTCGACCGACTGCGGCTTTCGCAACGCGCATTCCCATATCGTTGCCACGCGCCACCCATCTGCCACCAGCGCATCGCATGTCGCACGATCACGCCTGACATTCGCGGCGAACTTCTCTGCCCAGAACTCGGGGCGGGTCGCGGGCGTGGTCGCATAGCGGCAGCCTTCGTGACGGTGCCAGAAGCAGCCATGCACGAAGATGACGGCCCGGTGCTTCGCGAGGATGATATCCGGCCGACCGGGGACACCCTTTCCATGCAGCCGATACCGGAAGCCGCGCGCGTGCAAGGCGCGCCTCAGCACCATTTCCGGCTTCGTGTCCTTGCCCCGGATCCCGGACATCATCCGCGAGCGGGTCTGCCTGTCGACGATATCTGCCATTTGCCTCCTGGCCTCTGCGTCCGGACCTGGTATACAGCCTGAAACCCGAATTCGAGAGGCCCCTGATTTGCCAGCCACTTTCGGCATCGTCGATCTGTTTGCTGGCCCGGGCGGGCTGGGCGAGGGATTTGCGTCCCTCGATGTCGGCGGCCACGCGCCGTTCCGGATCGGCATCTCGGTCGAGAAGGAGGCCTCGGCGCATCGCACGCTGAGCTTGCGCGCCTTCCTGCGGGCCCATCAGACGCATCATGGAGTGTTACCACAGGCCTTCATCGACTTCCACGCGGGGCTGATCCCGGAGCCCGACTGGAGCGAGGTGGATGCGGCGGCGTGGCAGCATGCGACGGCGGAAGCGCAATGCCTCGAACTCGGGACGGAACCGGCTGCCGCCGCCATTGATCATGCTATCGGTGCGCTGCGCCGGGAGTTCGACGACACCATCCTGATCGGTGGCCCTCCCTGCCAGGCTTATTCGCTTGTCGGGCGCGCGCGGGCGAAGGGGAAGGTCGGATACGTCCCCGAGGAGGACGAGAGGCACTACCTATTCCGCGAATACATCCGCGTGCTCGACCGCCTGCGCCCCGCCGCCTTCGTCATGGAGAACGTGAAGGGCATGCTGTCCTCGACGGTCGAGAGCCGCCTCGTCTTCGAGATGCTGATGGAAGACCTCGCCTCGCTCGGCACCGGGCGGGGACATCACTACGAGATGCGGGCGATCCGGGTGGCGGACGGCAGCGCCAGCCTGCAGGAGGCCGCGCAGCCTTCGGATTTCATCGTCCGCGCCGAGGCATGGGGAGTTCCGCAGCGGCGTCACCGCGTGATCATCGTTGGCATCCGTTCAGATCTGGCGGACAGGGCCACCGGCACGAGTGTACCGGTTCCCGGGGTGACACGGACTGTCGATGACGCCATCGGCATGATGCCGGACCTGCGCAGCGGCCTGAGCCGCGGTCGCGACGACCCGGCGAACTGGCGGCGAGAGGTCGTCGAGGCCGCCCGGTTGCTTGCAGGCATCCACCGGGGCAAGGAAGACGGGCCGCTGCGCGACGTCTTCTCCGCCGTTGCCAGGAGCCTGAAGAACGGGCTGCTGGCACCCCGCCTGTCGGCACGGCGCCCCGAGGGCTACGGGACGTCGAACGACGAACTCCTCGCCTGGCTGGAGCGCCCTGCGTTGCGCGGTTTCGCCCAGCACGAGACCCGCGGGCACATGCCCTCGGACCTCGGACGCTATCTGTTCGCTGCCGTCTTCGGCGCGGTGCGCGGTTACAGCCCGAAGGCTTCCGATTTCCCGCTGTCGCTCAGCCCCGACCATCGCAACTGGCACAGCGGCGTCTTCGACGACCGCTTCCGGGTCCAGGTCGCCGGGGAGCCATCGACCACGGTCACGAGCCACATCTCGAAGGACGGCCACTACTTCATCCACCCCGATCCCATGCAGTGCCGCAGCCTCACCGTGCGCGAGGCGGCGCGCCTGCAGACCTTCCCGGATGACTACCTGTTCCTCGGCAACCGGACGCAGCAGTACGTCCAGGTCGGCAACGCCGTGCCACCGTTCCTCGCAAGGCAGATCGCGCAAGTCGTGTTGAACGCCATCACCTGCGTCGACCCAAAGCGTCAGGGCATCGACCCGCGAGAGTTGCACGTGTTGTCCACCGACCCGAAGCGGCTTCGCAAGGATCTGCTCGACTGAGAAGTGAGATGGCCTGAAACCGCAGGGCCTCACCGACCAGTGGCCTCAACCTCCTGCTTGATGCGTGCGATGTCCTCGGCTGTACCAACGATTTCCAGCAGGACGTTCGCCCGGCTTGTCGCGACGTAGATCAGTTCGGGATCAGTCAGCCCATCGATGCCGACAAGAAACACGCATGGGCGTGACAGCCCCTTGAAGCGCCGGACTGTGTCAAGGACGATATGATCCGACCGGACATCATCGGAACGGCAGGTCGGCTTCCCGGCAATCTTGTCCGGCAGTGACATCGATGTACGGCCACCTCCCACGAGTATCGCTATCTGCCCCGGCAGGACCTGACCGGAGCCAAGAAGTTGCGCGACACGATCGCTCACGCGGGAAAGAGCCATTTCCCCATTGCGACAAACGAGGCTGCCTACCGGCTCCCCCTCCGGTCCTGCGGGTGTGCTACGGCGTCCCTCATACCACTTCGTCATCAGGGCATGAATTCGTCGCGTGTTCCGAAGATTGCGCGTCAGTGCAATCGACGATGCAGGAAGAGCATCTATGAACCCCCTCTCGGGCGAGAACAGGCGCTGGTTGTCGTCATAGAAGACATAGAAGCTCCCGCTTTCGGGGTCGCTGATCGCAAGGCGCAGGGAGTTCAACCATGAGTCTCGAAAGTCCTGCCCCTCATCGACGATGACGGTGTCGAAGGCCAGATCGGGATTGTTGCCGACTGCTTCGACAAGTGCTTCTGGCAGCAGGCGGTCGAAAAGGGACTGGTCACCCTCTGTGGGGACGTCGACTCCGGCCTTGTGCGCCAAGGTCCGGCACAACGCATGGAAACTGGCCACCACCAGGTTTTCATGACCCTGGCAGACGCTGCGCAGATGAGATGCCAGCGGAGCGTTGAAGCAGGTCAGGAGCGTCCGGCGGCCCTCGGCGGCCGATCTGATCGCCTTTTCGACAGCCAGTACTGTCTTTCCACTGCCGGCTCCTCCCGAGATCGCCATTTCCCTGTTGTCTTCAAGCGAGTCGAGGATCCAGGCCTGTTCAGCCGTCAGCCGCTCGATGGTTCTGGCGTCGTCGGCAAGGCTGATGCCGATATGTGCCTTCAGCTCGAAATGGCTTGCAAGAAGCTCTTCAAGCGCCCTGAGACCATCCAGACCGAGGGGGCTTTCGCGCAAGTCGCCACCGTCGGTCATCCGCCGGATAATCCAGCGATCGAGGGCGTCCATGTCGTCGCCGAATGCGATTATGTCGAGCGGCGCATCCGGCGCGAGGGCGCGTGCGGGTCTGACGCTCCCAGGAAGGATCGCACCATGGCGTGCCCGGATGAAACGGCCTCGGAGCATCTTGCCGGCATTCAGGCGCTTCAGGAAATGGTGCTTGCTGCTGCGCGCCTGAGACAGCGGGTTCTTGATCCTGAATCTGAACCCGTCACGATCCTCGCTGAGCCACTGGCCATCGTTCTCGCGGCAGCTCACCCTCCCGCCCTTGACCTCGAGGAACAGGAGGCCGTGTTCGGCGTGCGCGACAATGAAGTCCGCTTCTCCGTCGAACTCGGCGCCATCGGTATCCGCTTCATGCCAGGAGCGTGAATAGTAGCAGTTGAAGTCTCCGGGCAACTTGTCCCGCATCCGCTCGTAGACGCGGACCTCCGACGACAGTTTCGGGTTTTCCAGAACATGTCGCGGCAATTCCCGCGGGTACATGCGCGCCATGCTCAGGACCCTCCATCAAGCAGCTTGCGGAAGAACCCTAGCCCCGGCCTTTCGGGTGTGCCCACAAGCATGCCGCGATCGAGATGCCGGTTGAAATGCTCGCAAGAGGTTTCCGGAAGGAACGTGCAGCTGTGACAGGCCGCCGATCCGGATCCCTCGGAGAGTGAGAGGATGCCGCTGCTGCAGAGCGGATCGGAAGAGCACCACTCCAGATCCCGGAGTGCGGCGAGCAGGATTGGACCAATCTCGCTTGTGCGCCCCTTTCGCGACAATCCGCCGAGCGTTCCATCGGAATCCGGCGCGGAGGTGTACAGGAGGAATCCGCACATTCCGCCAGGGCCAAGCGAAACATAGAGCCTCTCACGGATGGAAGCGGTGGAATACCCGCTGTCGAGCGACAGCCGCTCCGAAAGAGCGTGGGCAGTTGTGTGAACCAGTAGAAACCTCGCCGAAATCAGCATCGGGAACGGACGATCACTGCCGTTATGGTCCTGCCATGCACGCTCGGCAGCCTGATGGGCCTTTGCCGCTCTGTCGGCGACATCGGGCTCGTTCTCCCATGACGACACGGCACTTTCGTCGAAGTTGATGAAGATGCCTTCTCCCCGGACCTCGATTGCCGGGAGCCAGTTCAGCCTCCTCTCGGACAGCGGCGCCACGAAGGCGCTGTTGTCGGCTGCCTCCACCGGGCTGAGCCGCGTGAATGCCCTCAGAGCTCGGACTTCGCGCAGCCTCTCGACCGATACAACACGGTCCAGTACGCCTTGCAGGTCACGGGGGATCTGCTGAGGCGAGATCTGGAACTCGGGGAACTCCTCCCCATCCGGGCCACCCGAGTAGAGCATCAGGTGCTCGTTGGGACGCAAGTCGCCGGTCTTGTTGTCAAGGATCGTCAGCAGGGTCTGGATCCGTGCGGTCAGGTCTTCCGGCCTGGTGTCCGGTTCTGGCCACAAGGGATGGATCCTCTTCCGGACGAAGGCAGGAAGCTGCGACCTGTCGTCGAGGGCAATGATGTCGGGCCAGAAATCCTCCAGCATGTCCCGGAAGGAACCACCAAACGGCGGCACGTCGAGCGCCGATTCAATCACAGGGAAATAAGCGTTCGATGCACCACGCTGAATGGCAACAGGCTGATGGCTGCAGGTTTCTGGCGGCATCTTCAGCCAAGGTGACCGTCCATCGCAAGAGATCTTGCCCAGCGCGCCAGGCGACAGGGCGCCGTCAAGGTCACGCTCCGCCTTGCATTCCGTGCAGTGGACCTTGAGCCCCTTCAATCCCGCCCCTTCCCCGATGAGCTTGAGCGGCTTCTTTCGGGAACAGGACTCGGCGTGCTTCGGCCACGACATCCAGGGAAAGTCCTGAAGATGCCCCGCAGGGCATGTCACGATGAAGCGGACCGGTATCGCATGGACCTTCCTGACACGCTTGCCGCGCCCGGAACTGCAGGAGGGGCACCACAGTTCGGGTTTGCCGATCTCGGAACTCCAGAACCGGCTTCGTTGCAGGAGGTTGCACTTTGGGCAGACATGCCAGTCTGGAAACCGATAGGCCGGCAAGAGGCGTGGTCGCTTCTCCCTGCCGACTTTCTCGTCTCCGACGGGAGGAAGCCTGAACCCATTCACCTGCAGCCTCGCCTGAAGTGGCTCGTGATGAATGCGTTGATCGTTCAGAAGACCCTTCTTGATGGCCAGCTGGTCCCACGCCTCCAGGCCAGCCGCCACAACAGAGACAGGCGCGCCGTTCTCGCCTCTGAAGTCGATGATCGCGCCGGGGCCATTGCCTGTCAGAACTTGACTCCGGCGAATCTTGCCGATCGGTTTCATGGTCTGGTCCCCCTGTCCGATCCGCCTTCAAGCAGAACATACGATGCAGATGCCTCGACGGAACGCAGCGAATTAGGGGTCGGCTTCTGCCCGGCAAAGCGTGCCCTGTTCCCACGCTCGGCGGCAGCTTCTGCCGAAGTCAGGAGAGCTTCGCTGTAGTCTTGCCAATAGTCCGTCAGGCCCTGTCGATCGAACCAGTCGTCCAGGAAAGAGTTGAGCTGTGCGCGTGCTGCATCTGCCTCAATCGGATCAATCCGCGCGATCCGGGCAATCACCTTGTCGAGGAGTGCTTCAGCCTCCTCTTGATGATGTTCGATTGCACCCGGGTTCTCCATGCCAGCCACGAGATGGCGCACCATTGCAACATACGGAGCATGAAGTGCGCGGTCACGCGCGCGCGGAGCGAAGGGTGTCACGCTCGTGGCCTCCACATCCCGGTAAAGGCTGCGATGCCAACCGGCGAATGTCTCGTACCTGCTGCGGTCGCGAGACTTGGCCGCGTTGAACAATGTGATAACGAGCCCTGGCGCCTTCTGGCTTCTACCGACACGGCTGGTAGCCTGAATGTACTCGGCAATCGTCTTCGGTTGCCCGTTGACCACCATCAGGCCCAACCGGGACACATCCATACCAACCGAGATCATGTTGCTTGCCAGCACGACATCGACGTGATCCGGATCGTTCCATTCCCGCTCAAGATCCTTGAGGTATCTCGGGATGTCGCTGGAACGGACACGACTCGTGAGCTCGATCTGCGCCCCGGCGTCCCGCTCGGTCTCCCCTGGTCTGCGCTCCGCGTAATCCCGGATGCTGCGGGCGACGTCGTCACGCATGAGAACCAGTGCACCGCCCAGCTCCCTCAGCGAATTGAAATAGTTGACCAGGGTCCAGTATCCGTCGCGCTTGTCTGTCGCCAACGACTTGTCGGTGGCTGCTTGCAGCAGTGAGGCCGCAACTGCCTGTTGCGTGAATTTGGCCGAGCGACCGACAGTTGAAATCCCCACATAGCGACGCCCGGGCACTTCACGATCCTCGATCGCAAACCCCGAGTTCGTATGATCTATCCCCGGCGGGGGGAACTGGAATGAGCCGCGGTCAAACAGGGCCTTGATCTGGTCTTCGGCCCTGCGGATCGTTGCAGTCGATCCAATGACCTTTGCCCTCGCTCCTGCTCCAGAGCGACATAGTTCGTCGATTGCGGTCTCGTATAGCCCCGCAAGGCTGCCCAACGGGCCCGAGATCAGGTGGAGCTCGTCCTGGATCACCAGTTCCGGGGCATGTGCCGGCGCACCGATGCCGAACAGGCAGCCGGTCTTCTGGTTCCGAGTGATCTGCGCGTACTTGTCGACGGTGCCGATCAACAACGTCGGCCGTTCCCGGTAGACATCCTCGTCGACCGTCCAGATCGGGAGCAATGCCACTTCCTGCCCGACATCACATGTCTTCGTCAGGCAGCGCACCTCCACACGGCTCCTGTCCGCCGAGATTGTCCAGTCAAGGACTTCATGACAGCACGGGCAGCTGCGCAACTGAGACGGAGAGCTTTCCGCATCCGTCCCCAGCACCTTCTCCGCGTCTGCGACAGTGTTCGGCGTAGCACCTTCTCCCACCCAGAGCCCGAGGGAGATCGGGATATCCGATGCGAAGTGTGCCGGCAGATTGACACCTTCAAGCATGACCTTGCCGCGCCTGACCATCTCGCAGGCACAGATCAGGGCCGCTGCGCGTTCGAACTGCTGGATTGTCAGAAGTCGAAGCGTGTATCGCATGAACGTCGTCACGCCTGCGCCGCTCGGGTTTCCCTTGGCGCGGAGACGCCGAAGGAAGATCGTGAAAGCCGTCAACAGAAGATAGGCTTCGGTCTTTCCGCCGCCTGTCGGAAACCATAGCAGGTCCATCGTCTCGCGATCGGAGGACTCGGGATTCGCGATTGACTCAAGACACAGGAGCGCGAAACCGAGCTGAAACGGTCGCCAGACCAGTTCAGGTGGATGTGGGTTGATACGCCAGGAGTATTGCAGCGCGAGGGCAGCGTTCGCGAGCCGGAAGGCAGTCAGCACATCGGATGATGTCTCGAGAAGAGTGATACCCGCCCGCATACGCTGCTCAGCCTCTCGGCAGCGCTGCATGTGCCGTTGTGCCTGCCCTACATGCGCCTCGGACATGGTAAGCGCGGCAGCTTCCATCCTCGAAATCCAGTGGGCGTAGGCATCAACAAACGACTTCAGCCCAGCGAAGAGACCAGCGTCGTCCTCGGACGCCAGCCAGGAGGCCCCCAGAGACAACCTCGCATCCGCTTTCTTGAACTCTGTATCCCCTTCCGCGCTTACGACATGGACGGTGGATTCCGGGAACCAGCTTGTCCGAACCTGATGCACTTTGCCTTCCATGGGCTCGTCCCACATCGCGGAGCAGGTGTGGCCCACTGCAAATTGCTGGACGTTGCGATACAGCAGGGCAGATGCGCGCGCATCGTCTTCGTCACTGGCCGAGCCAATCCTCTCCGGTTTGGGAACGAACCGGCATTCATCCTCACACTCCACAACCATCGAGAACTGGAAAAGCGCAGCCTCCTCACTTGCCGCGCGACTTCTTTCCTCAGTCGGCTTCGCGTCGTTGGTTACCGCCAGCGTGACGAGAAGGATATCTCCCCATAGAGCAATCCGGCAGTGCAACGAGGCCCCCGCAAGCCCGCTGCTGGCAAGGTCGATGACTGGGGCTGGCTCCTTGCGCAGTGTCACAAGATCGAGTGACAGCTCGGCGATTTGAGGCGTTCGGCGCCAACTCTGCGCGCGCTTCCTCCCTGAACCGCTACCTTCCTCCGCCGCACCTTCAGGCCTGTAACGGGCCCCGTCGAGCCGAACCCGCAGCCTTGGGGCCTCGCCGGTCGGCTCGACAGCGAAGGACAGGCCGGCGGAGCTCGGTCGAAAGGCCGAGGCTGCCTTCACCCCATCCAGCGCGGTGCCGACCGCATCCGCATCGTCAGCATCGCTCGCTTCGTCGTCATCTTCTGGCGCTATCGTCGTGCGAGGGGGGAAAAGGATCCCGGTGAGATATCGATCAGTGGGGCGATCCGAAATGAGCTCGTCCGGCGCCTCCGGGCCAATGAGATCAACCTTCATCCTTTCCAGCAGCGTGTCGCGAGCATCAATCATTCAAATTCTCCGGAAACCATGGTTCTCGCTCAGCGAGGAATACAGGCAAAGCCGCCAAGCAGCGGCATGAGCGCAAGGCTCGGTGCATCACCGGGCCGGCCTGGCACCACTGTCGTCGTCGCGCCCACGACAGAAATCCCCGAAACGACTTCCGGAGGTGCCGACCCCGGCTCGGCCTTGCTCAACGACTGAATCAACTCTACGAAACCAGCCGACAGGCAGCCGATTGCCGGTCCGTCAGAGTCTCCGACTCTCACGATGAGACGTCCATCGGAGGCAGTATACGCTGTCACTCTCGGCTCGTCGTGCGAGGCACGCCATATGTTCGAGATCGTGTCCGCCTCACTGGCACCATGGCCCGAACGCACGAATTCGGCCCAGTCCACGAGATCACCCTCGAGGCCAATCTCGATCAGGCGATGATCGCGACGCGCGGCCCAGAACCGTTCCGGGTCTCCAGTCGGATAGAATTTTTTCGGGGTGATCCACCCAGTGCGCAGTTCGGTGATTGCACGGGTTGCCCCGACGTAGAGAGTACGAGCTTCCTCGGCCCAATCCACCTGGTCCCCATACGGCGCCCGCATCAGCAGCATCAGCACGCGCTCGGCCTCACTCCCCTTGATCGCATGGATCGTCGAGAGCAATGGCCCCGAGCTCCCCTCATGGTCACTGATCAGCTCGGGTGGCGGATCGGCAAGGCCCTCGGCGACGTTGCCAACCGAGATGACATCCCGACCGGAGGCATCGAGATCGAGCAGGATCTCCCAGCATTCCTCGAAACTGCGCCACGGCGCCGGTCTAAGTTGTTCATGAATGGACAGGAAGTCGGCGCGCGACATGCGGGTCGATGCTGGTAAACCACCGAGCAGCGCGCCAATCCAGGCTTCGATCCTCGGCGGACGGTCGGGCAGTCGGAGCCTGAAACGTCGGCCAGCAGCTCGCATGTCTTCAGCGGCAGTGAATAGTCCTCGACGACTTCGGGTGACAATCAGCCCGGCTGTTGTCGACGGATGGATCGCGAAATTCGCAATGTCGTTCTCAACCGCGGCTGCCCTGATCTCCTCCCGAACACGAAAGTAGCTATCTCTTGAACCTGCCGGATCGCCTCTCAGTGTCTGGCGAACGGTTCTGAACATCTCCTTCAGCGCTGCTGTCCGTGTGCGGTGGTCGCGCTCGAGCTGATCGCAAGTGAAATCGGGACGCTTCGCGACTTCGGAAAGGAATGTGGCTCGCGGATTGCCCTTGTGCTGATAGCCGTAGATCGCTTGTGCGAAATCTCCGAAAACCGTGACGCCGCAGCCGGGATCCAGCAAGGCAAGAAGGGCTTCGCACATCTCCTTGCGGTCACCGACAAGATCCTGCGCCTCGTCAATGAGCACATGTTCCAGCTGACCAATCGCATCTGCAACGAGTGGGTCATCCGAGCGGAGCAGCCTTGTTGCAGCCCGAATTGAAGCGTCATGCCCACCTGACGAACCAACACCGGCACTCGAAAGCAGGCGCGCTGCGAACGAGTCAAACGTCCTGATCTGCAATGCGGCCACATTGGGAACTTCGTTCAGGCGCCGACCGATCCGATCCCGGAGTTCTGCAACTGCAATGCGCGTGAAACTGAGCAGAAGGATGCGCGAAGGGGCAATGCCCTCGTCCTGAACAAGTGATATGACACGCTCGCAAGCCACATGGGTCTTTCCGCTCCCGGGGCCAGCCTCGACAAGCATTCTTGTGCCAGCAGGGGCATGCGCCACGCGGAGCTGACTTTCATCGGGCGACTCTGTCTGCGACCACGAGGATTCAGAAGGCGTGAGGTTGAACCATTCGTTCAGGAAAGAGGCGGTCTCCTCGGTGATCGACCACGTCCGCTCGAAGGGATCAAAAGCTCCACCGAGCGCGAGAGCCTTGCGCAATGCAGCCGGCATCGGGTCGTCACCGATCCAGCGTCCGTTGGCTGCCAGGGACCGATGACCGTACAGCGAGACAGGCTCTTGAGACGCCCCCAGAATTTCGATCAGGCTCTCAGTCGGCCGTCCTGCAACTTCGGGGAAGAGGATTCCGGAATCGGCTGCGCTGTATTGTCCATGATCCCCGAGCCCAATCACCCTCCCGTCCGGCAGGGCGAGATGGCGCTCAGGCAAAGCCACGAGGACGGGCTCACCGCGCACTGTGCCGTAGCCGATGTCCTTCAGTTCGCACAGCAGATCGATTACAGCGCTGATCCGGGCCACACCCTCCGCGCTGTCTGCCTCATCCACGAACTGCGAGACCCACTCCACAACCGCGGCACGGCTGACGCCACGACGCGCATGAACAAAGCGCCGGACGAGGTCAGCGATGGCTCTTGCACTGCGTCCGCCCGACAGATCCCGGATTAATGAATCGGGGTAAAGCGCAGATTCAGGACTCACATTACACCTCTCGACAGACATCCCGAAGATGATTGACGTTCAGATAGTTGGCAGTCAACCTTGGAGCGATCACGCAGTACCGGCTTTGTGATGGTCTTGTTGGGCGACAGTATGGCGGGCTCGGAAGGAAACATGCAGATTGCAGATGCGCTATCGGGTCAGCATCACGTACTTGCGGAGCACTTCGCGAGCCTTTCGCGAGAGCGTGGCGAACTACCTGTCTTCGCCATCGAGCACGGACTCGACGATCTGGCGCTGGAGGCACTGCGAAGGTCGGTATCCCGCCAGTTGGAGGAGGATCCACAACTCGCGGGCGCGGCATGGTCGTGGCGCTACCTGCCTCTGGTCGTTGTCGCTACTGAGGTAGGCTATCGATACCGGGGAACGGGAACAGACTTCTGGCCAGTACTGGCACTGGAACTTGGGATCGACGCAGGACACACGTTCCGAACGGGCTTGTCCCGACTTTTCGAGCTCGGGCACCGAAGTGCACGCCTGGCCCGTCCGGGGGACAGCCCGTGGGAGCGTCATTTCCCACATATTTCGTGGCCTATTGGCAACTCCCTGGTGCCGCTGGAGATTCAGCCTCAGCTCACCGATGCTCTCAGGCGTGCTGTCAGGGCTGGGATTTCAGCTGACGACACGGACAGACTGCTCGAGTACATGCGGGGACTTGCGGCAGGTCACTCAAGTCGCCGGTTCGAGCACTGGCTGCTGCAGAGAGACGTCGCACTGGAGGTCATGCGCAGACTGCTTGCGCCCGAGTCTCCTGGATGGCTTTCCGAAACCATCCTGCAGAGAATAGACCGTGACATCCGAAAGGATCGCGGAGCATATCGCGCGATCACGGAAGCTCGGAAGACGGTCGCACGGCGATCGGCGCGCCTCGCCCAGATCGCGCCATCAAGGTATGTTCTCGCCTTGGAAGACGAGACGCCGCGGCATCTGATCATCAGGGGACCGACGCTGCCCGCGCAGTCGCGCGATGAAGTGATTGCTGCTCTGCGTATACATGGCGACCGAATACGTGCTTCTGGCGGCGTTCATGCAGTGCCTCTCGCGTCATTCCTTGCCGGTGGTGAAATCACCCTGGGCAAGGTCTTCCCGTTTCCCTCATCGCCCCTGCGCAGAGACGATGCGCTCGATGTCGATGAAGGAACGGCAAAAGTAGCGCTGGAACGCCTTCAGCCACTGCAGCCGGAATTCTTCCTTGTCGAGGCCGGCGGGATGACGGCGTTCGCAGTCTTTCCGAACGAAAAGCTCCCACCGGACTCTGTTGTCATCCAGTGCATTCGCGTCGATGACGAGGAAAACTTCGAAACGCGAATTCTACACACATCCGATTCAGCGGATTGCGAAGTCCTGCGGCGCCGCGGATTTGCAATTGCGGAACGCGGCCCCACCTTACGACTAATCGGACTTCCCGGACCAGGATCGTCAGACAGATTTCTTGCCTGCTTCCCCGTATTGGCCACTCAGCGCAGCGGGGCCTGCACCGAACTGCTCCTTGATGGTTCGGCCGCCCCCGGAGAGTTGCTTCGAATCCGTGGCATTGACTGGAAAGCCCTCCGACCCGACGTCGGGCTGCACGTGATCGAACCAGCCGACGGCGGAGACCTAGACAGACTGGAGTTCGAAGTCGTCGAGCCGCCTGATCTTGAACCGGCATCGGTGAAGGTATTGCCAGGCAACGCGAACATCTCGGATCTGGAGGCAGGACGTCTGGAGATCAGGATCGGTGCGCCACTGGCCCTCGAGGACGTCCCGATCCGAATTCGGATAGTCTCTCCGAACGAGCCGGAGCTGGCTTCCGAAGGCGCGATCGAGCGGTTGCCAGCCACGATAACGGGGCGCTCTCCACTTCTGCATCGGATCCAGACAGGTCTGGCCGGACGCCATGCGAGTGATTCAGGGTTGCGCCTTCATGTCGAAGTGGAGGGCCTTCTCGAGAAGGTCATCTCGCTTCCACCGGCTCGCCGGGAGCTTCGTTATGACTGGGACACAGGCAAGTGGACACGAACTGATAACGACGAGAAGGAACTGCCTTCGATCCTCGCCACGTCCGCTGAGCCTCTTCTCGGTGCCAGAGCCGATGCCTGGGAAGGGGCCCGTCTCGTCCTTCCGGATGCCGCGGATCACGAGGCGCTCGCCGCGGGCCTGATCTTCCCAGGCAAGGCATCGGCCCGAATTGGCCTCGGAGAGCGCGGTTCGGTAAAGCTACCTGCTCTGCTTCGGGAGCCGTCCTCGATGAATGACGGCGTCGGGCTTGTCGAACTGGCTCGAGCCAACGCTGCATGGCAACTTGCGGAAGCGAACGATCTGCTGGCGAACTGGCAGCGATGGGCAATCGTTGAAGAGCTTGAAGGCGCACTGATCGAGCAGCTCTGCGGGGCGAACTGGCGAAAACAGGAAACGGGTATCGATATATCGATACTGACACCGCATGGCGCGCTCCTGCGGTGTGCTGACGCGCTGGGCCTCGTTTCGGGAAAGGACCTGCCGAGGATTGAGACAGCTGCTGACCGGGAGTTCCTGCAGGATCGTTTGATCACTCGCTTCCGTGAGACTGTGCCAGATGTCCCGGAAGCGCTGCGGCAGTGGAACGAAGATCTGGCGGGCGACCTCGATCTCGCCGTGATCGACGCATACGAGGACTTGCGGCACCAACTGGAGACCAGTGGCATCGACGCCTTCGATGAGGTGGACATGTCCCGTCCAGCCGCAACATGGCGCAAGGCACTTGAGCGATCACGGGAAATGCCCCTTCTTCCGATGTTCCGCCCGCTCATCCTGCCTGATGCGCGGTGGTCATCACTGGTCAGTCCCTGGTACAGCGAACTGGGCGAAGACGATCTCGTCGACCTGCTGGACTCCTGCCACGTTGATGCCTTCCGTCGACCCGGCCTGCGATGGCTCGGGCGCGCCGAACTCCGAACCATGCTCCAGTTGTGGCTGTCGCCCAAGCTGATGGTGGAAACGGAAGGTTGGCGAGACCTGCTCGCCAAGGCACTTTCGGATGTCCAGACGAGCCGAGCCGTTCGCTATGTCGCCCTTCGACGCAAGCTCGCGCTCGGAGATCTGCCGGACGGGGGGGGCAATTGATGGATCAGTACCTCCGGTTCGTGAATGGCGTTCAGGCACTGCGTCGACGTGTCTCTGCGCTTGATATCGGGTTGGTTGGCGCACTCGGAGTCGCCGCTGATCCATTGCCGCATCAGATTGCAACTGTGCGCAGGATCCTCGGGGATTCGCACATTCGGCACCTCATCTCGGACGAGGTCGGTCTCGGCAAGACCGTACAGGCGTTGATGATCGTGAATGCTCTGCGCTGGCAAGATCCCAAGCACAGAACGCTCGTCATTGCCCCGGACAACCTGTTGTCGCAATGGCAGGAAGAGTGCTGGATTCGTGGTCATGTCATGCCTGCCATCGCGGGTGCGGTTGGGCATGGCACGCATGACGATCTGTTGCCGATAACGCTGGCGAGACCGCGCGACCTGATGACGCGTCAAGGCCAGGGGACGCGCACCATCACCGCCGATCCCGATGTCTTCGATCTCCTGATCGTCGACGAGCCTCAGACGATGCCACGGGAGGTAATCCAGGCGATCGCGTCTGCATCGGATGACTTCCGGCAGGTTCTTGTCCTGTCCGCGACACCGAGGCTGGGCGATCCTTCATGGCGGGAGCCGATCTTGCGGATGATCGAGCCGGAAGCGGCGACTCTTGCGCGGATCGAGGGTCGGAGCGTAGCCGATGTCCTTCGGAACCGCGAGGAAGCGGCTCTTGCGGAGCTGAGTCAGACGGACTGCCCGGACCGCTGGAGAAGGGGTTTCCTGAAGTCAGGAGCCACGCGTCGGATCATCCGGAACGGTCGCGCTGAATGGGGTGAATATCTTCCGCAGCGCCGCAATCACGAGGTTCGGCTGCAACCGCTGACTTCCGAGCGAATGCGGCACGAAGTTGCCGCCATGATACTCGAGGGTACAGACCCGGCCCAAGGGATGCAGGGAACTGCATGGACAGCCGCACGAGCCCTTCAGCGCAGCGCTCGCGCGGCAAGAACAGTCCTGACGGAACTTGCCGCCCGCGGAGGCACGCTCGCTCAGCTTGCGGAAGCCGCACGCGTCAAGTCGCTTGAGGACCCTGGCGACAGCAGACTGGAGGCCTTGCTGGATATCCTGTCCGGGCAATGGTGCGAGGATGAGGAGCGCGCCTTCATCATCGTCTGTGGGGACAATCCGACGATCGACATGTTGCGGGTGGCGCTCCCCAGGTATTTTCCATCTCTCGTTGACGGAATCTCCGTGCTTCGGCGCCCGGTAGCAACCGACGTCGAAGGTGTCACCAATCTGCGGGAAATCCAGGAAACGCTCGCACCGCTACTGTCTGGCGACAACCGCCTCCTGCTGGTTGGCGACTGGGTGCAAGCCGGGCTCAACCTGCATCATGTTGCTGACGGAATCATCTTCTTCTCCCTTCCCTGGGAAATCGACAGCATCGATCAGCTGATTGGCCGCGTGGACCGTCTTGGCGCAACAGGCGAGCGCAAGGGCGGCAGGCGTGTCATCGACATCTGGCGGATCCTGATCGAAGGGTCACAGGAAACCGCGATTGCCGACACCGTCGCGGAACTGGGCGTGTTCGACTCGCCGCTTCCGCCCCTCTCCCCCACGGACCTGGCGGAACTGCAGACAACTCTGGGGCACGCTGCCATAAGGCGGAAGGCAGCTCTTCTGGTCACTCCTCTCGCAGGAAAGGGCATCGGTCTCCCGACATTATTCCGGGACGCAGAGCCCTTCACACAGCAACAGGCTGCAGCCGACTTCGAACTGTGGCGCGTGAAGCCATGTCCTGCACCGGCGATGATGTCCGACCTCGCGCGCCCCAACGAGACGCCCATTCGGCGGGAAGAGCGAGCCCTCGGCGCCTGGCTGAAGACGATCAAGGCATCGAGGGACTTCGATACCGGTGGGCGCTTGGACAAGGAGGATGGCTACGGCTTCCAGACGATCTGGTATCATGGAGTGGGTGAACGCGGACGAGCCGGCGAGGCGCCGTTTTCCCTGCCTGGCGCGTCCCGAGAAAGTTGGATGTCAGGTCACGTCCCGTTCATCTATCGGCGAGCCCACATTTCTGCCCCGCCCCGGAAGATCGTCTTCACTGACGATGGGGAGCTTGGGGCGGACGGAACCCGATCTGGTCGTCCACTCCGTTTCCTAGATCACGGTTCGGAACTGCATGATGCACTGGTTTCCGGCTATACTGCTTCACTCCTCAGTGCCTTCGGAACGGCGAAGCCGGTAGTCCAGACGAGCGTCAGGCTACCCGAAGGTCACCCGGCACGAGGACTTGGCCCATTGGTGGTCGTAACGGTCGCGAAGTACGACCCGTTTCCGGATGAGCTGCTCCCCCCGGCTTGGACAACCGAGGCGAGGCAACTCCTCAACAGCGCGCCGACAGACGTGCAGAAGAGCGCGCTTTCCGCTGACCGACGCATGCTTCACACCCTCCTTCGTGCTTTCCAGCGCAGGCTCAGGGTCGCAGCCCCGGCGGTATTCATGCGCAAGGGTTACTGGAAGGCCAAGGATGGCTGGCGGGAGTTGACCGAAGGAGAGATTGATCTTTGTCTGCAACCGATAACGGCGTCGACCAACAATGCGCTGGCCAGAGGCAGAACCCCTCTATCGGCTCTCGAGAAACATGAGGTGGTGAATGCCTTACGATCTCGACACCTCGCAAAAATCAACGCTGAGGTGGAGGAACACAGGGGCTCGGTTCTGGACCGTATTCGACATGAGCTCGAAGGCCTGACAGATCAGGTGAGCGCATATTTTCTGGCCGAGATACGAAATCGCGAGCTCAACCTGGAACGCCGCAGGCAGGCTCCACCGGAGGCAGGTCCGGTCGAGCTCTGGCAGGGTCAGGTCGCAGCTTTGGAAAGATCGCTGTCAATGGCTCGGCTGAACTTCTTCGAGGCGACCGACTTCCTGCAGGGCCTTGCCGCCGGGCATCACCTTGCTCGCACCGTACAACCGTGCACCATTCTTCTGGCGCTCATCGCCGAAGAGTGAGCGCAGACGACAAACACCGAAAGCCCCCACGAGGGGGGCTTTTGTGTCGGCGGATGTTGGTGAGTGTCGTCGGGTGCTACCGAATGTCAAAATTCGGTCGCGGTGTTGATGTGGCGTTGATGTAAACGCGCCGAGTTATATCCCCAGTGTTTCTCTCGGGATTTAAGTCTTTGATGTTATTGATAAAACTGGTTGCGGGGGTAGGATTTGAACCTACGACCTTCAGGTTATGAGCCTGACGAGCTACCGGGCTGCTCCACCCCGCGGTGGTGCACGATTGTTCTTTTTTTTTCGCTGAGGCTGTGTTCCTTTTCAGGTTTGGCGGCGACCTACTCTCCCACGTCTTGAGACGCAGTACCATTGGCGCGACGGCCCTTAACTTCCGAGTTCGGGATGGGATCGGGTGTTTGGCACGTGCTGTGACCACCAAACCGGAGAAGGAACACGACACATCAGCCGCGGTGTCCGCGACGATCCTGGGTTTGTACGCTGCGCTCGGATTGAGCGTTTCGTGCTGCTTCCGTCGGTTGGGCGGGGAGTGTGTTCCCTGCCGTTTCCGGATCGGATCAAGCCAATCGGGCGATTAGTACCGGTCAACTGAGCGCATTGCTGCGCTTACATCTCCGGCCTATCGACGTGGTGGTCTTCCACGGCCCTGATGGGGATACCTTGTTTTGAGGGGGGCTTCCCGCTTAGATGCCTTCAGCGGTTATCCTTTCCGATCATAGCTACCCTGCACTGCGGCTGGCGCCACAACAGGTCCACCAGTGGATCGTTCACCCCGGTCCTCTCGTACTAGGGGCAACTCCTCTCAAGTATCCTGCACCCACGGCAGATAGGGACCGAACTGTCTCACGACGTTCTAAACCCAGCTCACGTACCTCTTTAAATGGCGAACAGCCATACCCTTGGGACCTGCTCCAGCCCCAGGATGAGATGAGCCGACATCGAGGTGCCAAACGATGCCGTCGATATGGACTCTTGGGCATCATCAGCCTGTTATCCCCGGCGTACCTTTTATCCGTTGAGCGATGGCCCTTCCACTCGGGACCACCGGATCACTATGGCCGACTTTCGTCTCTGCTCGACCTGTCAGTCTCGCAGTCAGGCAGGCTTCTGCCATTGCACTCAACGAGCGATGTCCGACCGCTCTGAGCCCACCTTCGCGCGCCTCCGTTACGCTTTGGGAGGCGACCGCCCCAGTCAAACTACCCGCCACGCAGGGTCCCGGATCCGGCTGACGGACCGCGGTTAGACATCAGAAAGGAGAAGGGTGGTATCTCAAGGGTGGCTCCACGGGAACTGGCGTCCCCGCTTCGGTGCCTACCACCTATCCTGCACATCGCCATCCTGATGCCAGTGCGAAGCTGTAGTAAAGGTGCACGGGGTCTTTCCGTCTGACCGCGGGAAGCCTGCATCTTGACAGGCAGTTCGATTTCGCTGAGTCGATGTTGGAGACAGCGGGGAAGTCGTTACGCCATTCGTGCAGGTCGGAACTTACCCGACAAGGAATTTCGCTACCTTAGGACCGTTATAGTTACGGCCGCCGTTTACCGGGGCTTCAGTTCGGAGCTTGCACCCCTCCCTTTAACCTTCCGGCACCGGGCAGGCGTCAGACCCTATACGTCGTCTTGCGACTTCGCAGAGCCCTGTGTTTTTAGTAAACAGTCGCCACCCCCTGGTCTGTGCCCCCCGCCGATGGTTGCCCACCGACGGGGCCTCCTTCTCCCGAAGTTACGGAGGCATTTTGCCGAGTTCCTTCAACATCGTTCTCTCAAGCGCCTTGGTATTCTCTACCAGTCCACCTGTGTCGGTTTCGGGTACGGTCTGATGGAGGGCTATTTCCGGGAACCGCTCAGCTGCCAGATCAATCCGATAAGACCTGACAACACCCGCGATCCGTCACATCCTCCTGGCCCAGGAATATTAACCTGGTTCCCATCGACTACGCATTTCTGCCTCGCCTTAGGGGCCGGCTTACCCTGCTCAGATTAACTTTAAGCAGGAACCCTTGGACTTTCGGCGACAGGGTCTCTCACCCTGTTTGTCGCTACTCACGTCAACATTCTCGCTTCTGAACGCTCCACGGGTCCCTCACGGGCCCGCTTCACAGCAGATCCCCTGCCTCCGCCCTGCCCGGGGGCAGGAAAGAGGCATGGGATACAGGACAGAACGCTCCGCTACCGCGCATCCCGAAGGATGCACCCTGAGCTTCGGCTCGTGGCTTGAGCCCCGTTACATCTTCGCCGCAAGACAGCTTGTCTAGACCAGTGAGCTGTTACGCTATCTTTAAAGGATGGCTGCTTCTAAGCCAACCTCCTGGTTGTTTTGGCCGTCTCACATGCTTTCCCACTTAGCCACGAATTGGGGGCCTTAGCTGCAGGTCAGGGTTGTTTCCCTCTCGACGACGGACGTTAGCACCCGCCGTCTGTCTGCCAGATAGTGCTCCCCGGTATTCGGAGTTTGCTTAGGCTCAGTAAGTCTGTGGGACCCCATCACCCATGCAGTGCTCTACCCCCGGGGGCATTCGTCTGACGCGCTACCTAAATAGCTTTCGCGGAGAACCAGCTATCTCCGAGTTTGATTGGCCTTTCACCCCTAGGCACAACTCATCCCGACCTTTTTCAACAGGTGTGGGTTCGGCCCTCCAGTTGGTGTTACCCAACCTTCAGCCTGGTCATGCCTAGATC
>Ga0213835_100410_pt1:37500-42909 | contig 42909 bp, 31 predicted proteins | sample SWPATP01_FD_160576 | JGI IMG/M metagenome (GOLD analysis project Ga0213835, IMG submission 160576) | Coastal seawater microbial communities from Marineland, Florida, United States - SWPA TP0 #1 | ecosystem: Environmental > Aquatic > Marine > Coastal | place: USA: Florida | collected...
AGCATCAGGCTCTCGCGGCGCAACCCATCCGTTTGGGCATCGGTCCGGACATGCCTTCAGCGCTGACAGACCGGGCACCAGAAGGACGACCGCCCCGCCTGCACCATCCGCCGCACCCGGCCGGCGCAGCCGGGGGTCACGCAGGGGGCGCCCTCGCGGCCATAGACGCGGAATGCGTGCTGGAAATAGCCGAGTTCGCCCCCCGCCTGGCGATAGTCGCGCAAGGACGAGCCGCCGGCCGCAATCGCCTCCTCCAGCACCGTGCGGATCACCGGCACGAGGGCGGCCACCCGCGGCGCCGCGATCCGCCCGGCCTTGCGCCAGGGTGCGATGCCAGCACGAAACAGCGCCTCGCAGACATAGATGTTGCCCAGCCCCGCCACCAGCCGCTGATCCAGCAGCGCGGCCTTCACCGGCGTCATGCGCCCCCGGAGGCCGGCAACGAGATGGGCCTCGTGAAAGCCGTTTCCCAGCGGCTCGGGCCCGAGACCCGCCAGCAGCCGATGCGCGGCCACCGCCTCGGTCGGCACCAGATCCATCGCCCCGAATCGCCGCGCATCGTTGAAGGTCACCCGCGCGCCGCCCTCGAGATCCAGCACCACATGGTCGTGCTTTTCGGGTGCAGGGTGGAGGTGGTGAAAGACCCCCGGCATGGCGCGCAGCGTCTCGGGGGCCGAGATCAGCATCCGGCCCGACATCCCCAGATGCAGGATCAGCGTCTCGCCCGTGTCCAGATCGGCCAGGATGTATTTCGACCGCCGCCCCAGCCGCAGCACCCGCGCGCCCTCCAGCCGCGCCGCCATCCCCGGCGGAAAGGGCCAGCGCAGGTCGGGCCGGCGCACATCGGCCGCCAGGATGCGGCGGCCCTCCATCACCGGCGCGAGGCCGCGGCGCACGGTCTCCACCTCGGGCAGTTCGGGCACGCGGGGCCTCCGGGGCTGTGGCGAAAGGTTCCGGCCGCGCGCGGGGGGCCTGCATTGCAGCCCTGCGCGCGCGGCCTATAAGGAGGGCTGACCAGACGGGAGGGCAAGGCCCCATGGCCGAGGATCGCGGCAAGACCACCCATTTCGGCTTTCAGACCGTCGAGGAGGGCCAGAAGGCCGGCCTCGTGCACGGCGTCTTCAGCCGCGTGGCCAGCCGGTACGACGTGATGAACGACCTGATGTCGGTCGGCGTCCACCGGATCTGGAAGGACGCGATGATGGACTGGCTCGCCCCCCGGCCGGGCCAGAAGCTTCTCGACGTGGCGGGCGGCACCGGCGACATCGCCTTTCGCTTCCTGCGGCGCGCGCCGGGGGCGACCGCCACCGTCCTCGACATGACCGAATCGATGCTGATCGAGGGGCAGCGCCGCGCCGAGGCCGAGAGCCTGTCGGACCGGCTGACCTGGGTGGTGGGCGACGCCATGGCGCTGCCGTTTCCGGCCGCGAGCTTCGACGTCTACACCATCTCCTTCGGCATCCGGAACGTCACCCGCATCGAGGACGCGCTGGCCGAGGCGTTCCGCGTGCTGCGCCCCGGCGGCCGGCTGATGGTGCTGGAGTTCAGCCAGCTCCCCGTGCCGGCCCTGCAGTGGCTCTATGACCGCTACAGCTTCAACGTGATCCCGGTCATGGGCCAGATCGTGGCCAACGACCGCGACAGCTATCAGTACCTCGTCGAATCGATCCGCCGCTTTCCGGATCAGGAGAGCTTTGCCGCGATGATCCGCGCCGCCGGCTTCGGGCAGGTGAAATACCGCAACCTGTCGATGGGCATCGCCGCCCTGCACTCGGGGTGGAAGCTCTAGGTGAGGGGTCCGCACAATATCTGGCGGCTGATCCGGACGGGGGCCACCTTCGAACGGACCGGCGCGATGCGCGAGGTGCTGGTGGCGCTGAACGCGCCGCCGCGGCTGCGGCTCGCGGCGCATGTGCTGGGCTGGCCGTTCCGCTGGCTGGGGCTGCGGGGCGATCCGCTGCTCCCGCCGGTGACGCGGGCGCTGACGGCGTTGGGGCCGGCCTATATCAAGTTCGGACAGATCCTCTCGACCCGGCCCGACGTGGTCGGCCACGAGATGGCGCTGCAGCTCCAGGTATTGCAGGACAAGCTCGCGCCCTTCCCCACCGCCACCGCCCGCGCCATGATCGAGGAGGAGTTCGGCCGGCCGGTGGACACGCTCTATGCCGAGTTCAGCGACTCCATCGCCGCCGCCTCGATCGCGCAGGTGCACAAGGCGCGGCGAGCGGACACGGGCGAGCAGGTGGCGGTCAAGGTGCTGCGGCCGCGCATCCTGCAAGCGTTCCGCACCGACATCGACGCCTTCTATTTCGCCGCGCAGACCATCGAGTGGCTCCTGCCCGCCACCCGCCGGCTGCGCCCCACCGACGTGATCGCGCATTTCGAGAGCGTGGTGATGGGCGAGCTCGACCTGCGGCTGGAGGCGGCCGCGGCCTCGGAGTTCGCGGCCAACACCGCCGTCGATTCGGGCTTTACCGTGCCGCGGGTGATCTGGCCGCTGTCGGGCCGCAACGTGATGACCCAGAGCTGGGCCGAGGGCATCCCGCTGTCGGACCTCGAGGCGATCCACGCCGCCGGCCACGACGCCCCGGCCCTCGGCACCCGCATCCTGCAGCTCTTTCTCCGCCACGCGCTGCGCGACGGCTGTTTTCACGGCGACATGCACCAGGGCAACCTGAAGGTCGCGCCCTCGGGCGAGATCGTCGCGCTCGACTTCGGGATCATGGGGCGGATCGACGAATACACCCGCCGGGTCTATGCCGAGATCCTGTTCGGCTTCATCCGCCGCGATTATCGGCGCGTCGCCGAGGTGCATTTCGAGGCCGGCTACGTCCCCGGCGACCGCGACCTCGACGAGTTCGCCCGCGCGCTGCGCTCGGTCGGCGAGCCGATCTTCGGCATGGACGCTTCGCGCATCTCGATGGCCAAGCTGCTGCAATACCTCTTCGAGGTGACCGAACGCTTCGGCATGGAGACCCGCACCGAGCTGATCCTGTTGCAGCGGACCATGGTGGTGGTCGAGGGGGTCTCGCGCTCGCTCAACCCGCAGATCAACATCTGGGAGGTCGCGCGGCCGGTGGTCGAGGAATACATCCGCGAGAATCTCGGCCCGCGGGCAGCCGTCCGCGATCTGTGGCGCACGGTGGTGGTGCTGTCGCGCTATGGCCCGCGGCTGCCGGATCTGGTGGAACAGCAGCTTCTGCGCGACACGCCGCCGCCGCCGCCACCGGCCTCGCGCTCACCGGCCTGGCCGCTGGCGTGGATGGCGATGGGCGCGGCGCTGGCGGGCCTCGGGGTCTGGGTCGGGACGCTGATCTGAGCGACCGGGCGCCCGGTGCGGGCGTGGCAGGGGGGCTCTCGAGCCCCCCGTCGCCTCTGGCGACTCCCCCCGAGGATATTTGAGGAAAGATGAAGGGGGCGGGCGGCGCCGATGCCGCGAAATTGCCGCATTCGGATGAGGGGCGTTAGGGGTTCCGTAAGGCTGCGGCGGAACACTTGCCGCGGGTGAACGGAAATCATGGGTGTGGTGATGCGCTTTCTCGGCGGGGGGCCGGGGGCCCCCGACGTTGTCTATTGCTCATACGGCGACTCGCGGCTGGTGTTCCGCGGGCCGCCGCGCCGGTTGGAGGGGGTGTATGCGGCCGCCCTCGGCGGCTCGGCCACCTTCGGCAAGGGGGTGGCGCGGCCCTGGCCGCAACTGCTGGAGGGGCGGATCAGCCTGCCGGTGGTGAATTTCGGCGCGGTGGGGGCCGGGCCCGATGCGTTCCTGCGCGACGGCACGGTGCTGGCCGCCTGCGCCGGTGCGGCGGTGACGGTGGTGCAGATTCCGGGCGTGCAGGGGGTGGCGAACCCCTATTACCGCATCCATCCGCGACGCAACGACCGCTTCGTCGGGGCGACGCCGCTGCTGCGCGCACTCTATCCGGAGGTGGATTTCTGCGAGTTCAGCTTTGTGCGCCACCTGCTGGGGGCGCTGCATCGGCGCGATCCGGCCCGATTCGCCACGCTGGCGGTGGCGTTGCAGACCGCCTGGGCCGACCGGATGGAGGGCTTGCTGGCGCGGCTCTCGGGGCCGGTGACGCTGTTGTGGTTGGGCAGCCGGCCGCCGCCGGCGCTGGCGCAGCCGGCGCCGGGGCCGGGGCCCTATCTGGTCAGCCGGTCCATGCTGTCGGCGCTGGCGCCGCACGCCACCTGCCTGGTCGAGGTCACGGTGCCGCCACAGCGCGGCGACACGCCGGGGCTGCACGGACATGCCGCGCATGAGGCCGCCGCCGCCGCACTGGAGGAGGCGTTGCGGGACCGCTTCCTCGCGCCGGCCCGCACCCGCCGCGCGGCCGGTTAGAGCGCCTGCGCCGCGCGCTCCAGCGCCCCGAGGTCGGCACCGCAGATCGCGGCCTCATGGGCGAGGATGGCGTCGATGGGCCAGTGCCACCAGGCGATCGCCTCGAGCCGGGCGATGGTGGCGGTATCGAATCGCCGCCGCACCCGGCCGGGGTTTCCGGTGACCACCGAATAGGGCGGCACCGCACCGCCCACCACCGCGCCGGCGCCGACGATCACGCCATTGCCGATGCGCGCGCCGGGGAGGATGCGCGCGTCGGCGCCGATCCAGACGTCGTGACCCACCACCGTGTCGGGGAAGACCTCGGGCCCGGAGGGCAGGGACGGGCGGCCGGCATCGAAGCCGCCGTCGAAGATCGCGAAGGGGTAGGTCGAGAAGCCGTCGCGGCGGTGATTGGCCGAGGCGGTGATGAAGACGGCGCCATCCGCGACCTGGCAGAAGCGCCCGATTCGCAGCCGCTCGGGCGACTCGGGCATCAGCCAGGGGGCCAGTCGCGCCGCCCAGTCCTGTGGCGGACGGGCCGAGGAGGCATAGCTGTAGTCGCCCACCTCGATGCGCGGATGCACGATCAGCGCCTTCAGAAAGACTGTGCCGGCATGGGCGCTGCCATCGGGCAGGCGCAACGGGTGCCGCGTGGCGGGGTCGGGAAAGGGTCGGGGCATGGGAACCTCGCGCAGGTCGCTGACATGGATGGTCTGGCGATCAGGCGATCTGGTCCACGGCTGCCTCCCTGCTTGCCCGCTCAGCTTACCAGCGGGCCGCGTCATGCGAAAGGGCCGCCCCGACATGGAGCGGCCCGCTGCGTCCTTGTGATCGGTCGGGACCCGAGCCCCCCCGGCTGGCTCAGGCGAGGATCTTGGAGACGACGCCGGCGCCGACGGTGCGGCCGCCCTCGCGGATGGCGAAGCGGAGCTTTTCCTCCATCGCGATGGGGGCGATCAGCTCGACCGTGAACTTCAGGTTGTCGCCCGGCATCACCATCTCGGTGCCCTCGGGCAGCTGGACCGTCCCGGTCACGTCCGTCGTCCGGAAATAGAACTGCGGCCGGTAGTTGGCGAAGAACGGGG
>Ga0213835_100411_pt1 | contig 42903 bp, 41 predicted proteins | sample SWPATP01_FD_160576 | JGI IMG/M metagenome (GOLD analysis project Ga0213835, IMG submission 160576) | Coastal seawater microbial communities from Marineland, Florida, United States - SWPA TP0 #1 | ecosystem: Environmental > Aquatic > Marine > Coastal | place: USA: Florida | collected 2016-08-05
CCGAGCGGGTGGTGCAGATCGACCGCAATGTACGGGTCGGACTGCCCGCGCCGATCGCTAGCGTCGACGTGCTGCGGGTACAGAGCACCGGCGGCATGCTCTATCTACTTGCTCATGATGCGTTCGATGTCCAGCGGGTACAGCTGCAGGATGTCGAGTCCGGCGAAATCCTGCTCGTCGATCTCAGCGCGAGCGATGACGCCAGCGACGAGGATATCCGCATCGTCGACGCCCCGCCGCGCTTGGCGACAAGCGGCGGGAGGGCCGGAGTGGCTAGCGCACCGGCGAGCGCTGAGGCTCAGCACCCAGTGCCGGGTGCGCCGGTACCGGTAGCGCTCGTCAGACACGCCGCACAGTCACTCTACTCGCCGCTTCGTGCGATCGAGTCGTTGCCGGGAGTGCGGCGTACGCCGATGCAACTGCCAGAGACCTTACCGAACTTGATCAACACTCTACCGTTGCGTGCGGAGCCCATTGGCGCATGGACCCTCGACGGGCACACGGTCACTGCCGTGAGATTGGTCAACACCGATGTCCGTGGCTGGGAACTCGACCCGCGCTACATCCAGTGCGACTGCTACTCCGCCACGTTCATGCATCAGACATTGGGGCCGCGCGGCAGCGCCGAGGATACGACCACGGTGTTTCTCGTGACCCAGGGCGGCAGACTGCGTAGCGCCCTGTTGTTGCCACTGGCAACGGATGCTGGGGAGGGTGGGTAGTGAAAGGTAACCTTTTGCTCAAGCTCCTGGTCCCATTGATCGTGATTGTCGCCATGGTGTTGACGATCCGAGGATGCAGCAGCGGCCCGGAGCCGTACACCGCTCAGGATGTCGAGAATGAAGATCCAACCCTGATCCTCACCGACGACGATATTGAGGTGCTTGGCATCGAGGGAGACACCCCCGCCGATACGCTCGCGACCCTGGTCGGTGAGATGCGCATGATGCGCCGCGAGAACGACGATCTGCGGCAACAGCTCGCCGACATCCAGGCGCGTGAGATTTCAGTGGACGCACGAATCGAGGAGGCGGTGAGGGAGCATTCCTCGGATCGCGTCGATGCAGGTGTGCTCGAGACCGTGCGCCGCGAAATCGATCAAGTGCGGCAAATGGTGCGCGCGCCAGGGCCGGCGTCGAACAATAATCGCGGCGATCAGGATCTGCCAATAGGACTGGGGCTCGGTGACGATATTCCATTAGGAGTGCAGTCGCCGCCAGCGGAGCTTTCATGGGTCGAGCCGATAGATGCTCGGGAAGTCCCCCGTGGCGGTACCGCCCGCGATGAGATCAAGTTCCCGCGTGCGTTCGGCGAAGCAGTGACCGGCGCGGCGCGCAGCACTGGCGAAGCGCTCTCGCGCTCTGGGACTAGTGTCGAGCGGGGCCTGACCGGGCAGCCTGACACCTCGACACTCGAGCCGCGCTATACCGTGCCGGAAAACTCCATGCTGGTCGGCTCGCTGGCGATGAATCCACTGATTGGGCGGATTCCCGTCGACGGTACTGTCAATGATCCCTACCAGTTCCGCGTGTTAATTGGACGCGAGAACCTGATGGCGAACGGCATCGAGCTGCCCGAGTTGCATAGTGCGATCGCCAGGGGCACCGCCACTGGCGACTGGACGCTGAGCTGTGTCAGGGGGCAGATCCACTCTCTCACCTTCATTTTTGACGATGGTACCGTGCGCACCGTGCCCTCTCCCGGCGATGTCGATGGTGGCGGGGGCCGTGGCGGCAATAGCACGGTTCTGGGCGAAATCGCCGACGCTCACGGCGTGCCATGTGTCAGCGGTGAGCGTACCAGCAATGCTGCGCAGTACCTTGGCACGCAGTCGCTGCTGACCGCCGCCGGAGCAGGGGTGGCGACGCTGCTGAGCGATGGGAACTCGGTATCAACGGTCAACCCGGATGGCACGGTCTCGAGCGCAATGACCGGCAGCCAGGCGGCGCAGTCGATCCTGGCCGGTGGTGTCAGCGACATGAGCCGTTGGGTAAACCGACTGTATGGAGAGGCGTTTGCGGCGATCGTCACGCCGCCGGGGCAAGAAGTGATCGTCAACATCGATCGTGAACTGCACATCGACTACGACACCGCAGGAAGGAGGGTCCGCTATGATCAGCGCGATTTGTTCATCAATCCTATGCCGTAGTGTTCTGGTCGTGGCTGTCATCACTCTGGTGGCGGGCTGCGCAACGAACAAGGATCGGCTGTTCGATCACGGTGGTGGGCCCACAGTCGCCGAGCTATGGCGGCAAGGTCCTAGCGGCCGCGGTGCTGATGATACGACACATCGCGGGCTGCTCGACCGCCGCAGCGAATTGCGCCGCGGCATCGACGATGGCGCGCTGGTCGATGAGCGCATCCGCTACACGCGGGAGGCGGCAAATGAGATCAACAGCCAGTTCCGCCGACTCCCCAATCCCGACCTGGTGATGTACGTCTATCCGCACCTCGCCGGTGGCACCGAGCAGGTGCCAATCCCGGGTTACAGCACGGTGTTCCCGCTGTACTCGCGCACTCCCTACGCGATGCCCGGAGAGACGGCTCGCCCATGGCGCCAGGAGGACTGATGGGCACCTTCGATCGATTCCTGGAGTCGCTGTTCCCGACGGGACAGCAGAGTAGGCCAACGCCCACAGAGCCGTCTGCCTTCCAGTCCTCTAGTGGCCTGCTCACCGATGAAAGCGGACGACCCTTGACGTTGCCTCGCGGCAAGCCGATCACGCGAGCGGCACTGAAGAAAGCGTATAAGCGCCGCCCCTCGTTCGTGGACCGGCTGCCCTGGCTCGAGTATCTGCCCGAGAGCAAGACCTTCCTGCTGGAGGATGGTGTGTCCGTCGGCATCGTGGCGGAAGTGACGCCGATCGCAACGGAGGGACGTGAGGAAGCGGATCTCGACGAGATCCGCGACGTCATCGAGGGCGCATTGCAGGACAGCCTCCCCGAATACGACCGCAATCCGTGGGTACTGCAGCTCTACTGCACCGATTCCACCGACCCGCGTGAAGAGATCGAGCGCTTGCGCGCGTATCCCAAGCCAGAGCTCGCCGATACGCCCTATACGCAACATTGGCTCGACATGATGGAACAGCACTTGCGCTCCATCGGCAAGCCTGAAGGGCTCTTTACCGACAACACCGTGACGCAGACCGTGTGGCGCGGTCAGCGCCGGCGGGTGCGCCTGGTGCTCTACCGCTGGCTGGGCGCGGGCAAGAAGGGCCAGACCGATCGTGATGGCCTTACCCCGGAAGCGGCGATCAATCATGTCTATGAGCGGTTGACCACGGCGCTCGCAGGTACCGGGCTGAAATTCCGGCGCTACGATGCGCGGGATTTTCACCGCTGGATGGTGCCGCGTTTCAACCCGAGACCGGAGTATGCGCCGGACGATCCGCAGCGCTTCTACGATGCGTTCGACTACCCGCGTGACGATGAGCGCTTGCCCCAGTACGACCTCGCCCAGGGACTGCTGGCATCCAGCCCGCGTGTCGATGCCGAGAAGGGGCTGTGGTACTTCGATGGACTACCGCATACCGTGCTAGCCGTCGAGGAGATGCGCCGAGCGCCGAGCATCGGGCACCTCACTGGCGAAGTGTCGCGCGCCGGCGGCACGAGCCGCAACGCCCTTATGGATATGCTGCCTGAAGGGGTGGAGGTGTGTCTGACGCTCGTAGTTACGCCGCAAGAGCCGCTGGAGGCCCGTATCGACGACCTGCGCAAGAGTGCTCAGGGTGACAGTGTGCTGGCGGACCGGGTGAGGAAGGACTGCAAGAAAGCTCGAGAATATCTCGGTGATGATCACAAGCTTTATCAATCGTCCCTGGTGTTTCTCGTGCGGGGTAATGACGAACGTGACCTGCAGTCACGACTGCTGAAGCTCACAACGCATTTGACGAATGCTCAGCTCAAGCCCGTACGCCCCGAAGATACTGTGGCAGCACACAATGCCTATCTGCTGTGGCAGCCCATGGCATATGACCCCGATCTGGACAGGAAGGGGTATCACCGGCAGATGAATTTCGTCCAGCACTTCGCCAATCTGGCCCCATTCTGGGGGCGCGCGCGAGGCACCGGAAACCCAGGGTGGAGCTATTTCAACCGTGGCGGTGAGGGGTTCCACTTTGACCCTCTCAACAAGCTCGATCGCACACAGAATGCGCATTTGCTGATGTTCGGGCCGACCGGCGCCGGGAAATCAGCGACGCTCAATGATGCGCTGATGCAGCAGATGGCGATGTACAAACCCCGCCTGGTGGTGATCGAAAAAGGAAACTCCTTTGGGCTGCTGGGACAGCACTTCGAACGCCAGGGACTGTCCGTCAACCGGGTCCGGCTGACGCCAGGGGCTGGAACGACACTGCCACCGTTCGCCCAAGCGCATCGGTACCTGGAAGAAGAAGGTTTGGTCACCGCGAACGAGTGGGCTCTGGATACCGCCGAGATTGCCCGCGAGCTCGACACACCGGCGCCGCTTGAGGAGGAAGATGACACGGACCGTCCAGAGGGCGATGACGAGAAACGCGACCTGCTGAAAGAGATGCTGACCGCCGCACGGCTGATGATTACCGGAGGCGAGCCGAAAGAGGAGGAGGTGTTTCGGCGGTCGGATATCTCGCTCGTCACCACCGCGATCACCAGGGCGGCGCTGGCGACATATAAGGCCGGGCGCCAGTGCCTGACAGGGGATGTTCGTGACGAGCTGTATGCGCTTTCTCGCGATGAGGATCTGCCGCCCGCCGCCCGGCAGCGGGCCTACGATATGGGCGGCGCACTGGACGTATTCTGCCACGGGTTCGATGGCGAGGTTTTCAACAGCAAGGGGGAGGCTTGGCCGGAGTGCGATGTCACGATCATCGACCTGGCTCACTTCTCGGAAGAGGGCTACGAAGCGCAGCTAGCTCTGTCCGTGATCGGAGTGACCAACACGGTCATCAATATTGCCGAGCGGGATCAGATGTCCGGCCGCCCCATCATCCTCTGCCTGGACGAAGCCCACCTGATGATGGCCAACATCCTGCTGAGCCCCTATTTCGTCAAGGTTGCCAAGATGGGCCGCAAGTTGGGGCTGTGGCTGTGGTTGGCCACACAGAACCTCGAGGACTACCCCGACGCCGCGGCCAAGGTGCTCAACATGATTGAGTGGTGGATCTGTCTCAACATGCCGCCTGACGAAGTGGCCCAGGTCGCTCGCTTCAAGACGCTCTCGCCGGCGCAACGGCAGCTGATGCTCTCTGCGGTCAAGAGTCCAGGGCAATATACCGAAGGGGTCGTGCTTGCGAAGAAGGTCGAAGCGCTGTTCCGCATCGTGCCACCGAGTCTCGCGTTGTCACTCGCCGGCACCGAGCCGCACGAGAAGGAAGAACGCCGCAAGGTGATGTCTGAGCTGGGCATCAGCGAATACGACGCCGCGGTTGAAATCGCTCGGCGGATGGATGAGAAGCGTGGCATTGTCGCGCAGCGGGAGGCGGCATGACTGACTCCCGCCTCCCCGAGATATCCGCGCCGGCAGATGACGAACGCCACCTGGTCACGCTGCGGCCGTCCGCGCGGGCGGCAATCCCCGTACTTGGCGTCGTTGTGATTCTGGCCGTGATCGCTACGGTGGCAGTGTTGGCGTACCGTTACGAGATCCATGCCGTGATGCAGGTGGTGGATGAAGTGCTGAATTGGGTGGGGCCCGAGCACGATACCCCATGGATAGCGATCTTGCTCACTGGCATCTGGGTCGGCGCATTGCTGCATCCGGCGATCCGGCTGCTCGAGCTCAAGACCACCAGCTACACCTTCACATCTCAGCGGCTGCGCTATGCACGCGGCATTCTCCATCGCCGGCGAGATCAACTGGAGCTGGCCAGGATCCGCGACTTATCGACGTCGCGCCCCCTCCTTCAGCGCATGCTGGGGATTGGCACTCTGACGCTGGACACCGTGGACCGCACACACCCTAAGCTCGTCATCGAGGCCCAGCGCGATGTCTATGCGCTCAAGGAGTGGATCCACAGGCTCAACGTCCAGGAGCGTGAGCGACTGGGATACCGGGAGTTCGAGGGAACCCATGGGGTGGGCAACTGATGGCGTTCATCCGTCGCGACACCTTGCTGACGCCGGAGTTGGCCAACTGGCTCGATGATTCGGTGCCTCCGCCGCGTGCCCGCGACACCTCCGCCCACGATGCCCTGGTGCAACGGGCTGGGCGATGGCTTCGTCAAATGGGCTGTGGTGCCGTCGCCACCGAGATGCAGAGCATCCTGACCCAGGAGCAACCGGATGCCATCGGCTGGCGGACAGGGGCTACACGGATGGTCAGTATCCTTGTCGAGGTGAAGGTGTCGAGGTCGGATTTCCTAGCCGACCGCAAGAAGCCCTTCCGGCAAAACGATGAGGGTATGGGCGACTGGCGTTTCTTCATGGCCCCGCCGGGGCTCATTCGGCCGGATGAACTGCCCGAGGGATGGGGGCTGATCGAAGCAACACCTCACCGGATCAAGTTCAAGCACAACGTGCCCTCGCACAGCAGTCATTTTGGAAGTACAACCCGCGCCCCGTTCAACGGGAACAAGATGGCGGAGATGGGCATGCTCTACTCCGCTCTTCGCCGCCTTCAGCAAGCGCCGAATTCCACTTGTTGAGGGACTTACTCGTCCGCTACGGCGCCTGCTCGATCGCGGAAGAGTTGAGGCTGTTTGACCATGAGCGCGAACGTGAATAAGTAAAGCCCGCCGAAGCGGGCTTGTTGAGTATGACGCTGCTTTGCTCTTTATGAATCACGCTCTTGAGCACGCAGGAGCAGGCCTCGATAAATGAAGAATCCACCAATAGCGATGAGAGACAACCCCCAACCGCCAAGTACAAGATAGAATCCGAGGTCCATCGTTAGGCCTCCTCGTCCAGTGAACCATCTGCTACCCAGTATAGCATGATGGCAACCATCAGGGTGATCACACCCATGGTGAACAGCGCAGCTGCCCCTAAACGGGTGAAGTCTCCTGTCGGGTTGAAAAAGGCTATCAACCCGCCTACCTGTGTTGCCAGGGCCAACTTACCAAGATGGTCACCGACCCTCTCCATCGTACGGAGTTCGCGCTTTGAGGGCTTCGCATCAAGGAGCAGGCGCAATAGCCGCTTGTACTTACCGAACATCTTTATCTCCTCATGTCCGGATGGATTGCACTCGCGAACCCCGCCCCGGTGGGGCGAGGCCCCGCCAGGGTGGGTAGAATGGCTAACCGAGGCACTCGGCTCGCCACTGGTTTCGGTGAGTGGAGATCTCCTTGATCTCCACGAGCTTGCCCGCCTCGTCATACGTCGGCTCTTCGACGGTGACGCGCTTGCGGCCCTCGTAGATCAGACGCACGTCCTGGCCAGCGGCCAATGAGCGCTCCTGAGCGACACGAGCGAGGTCGATACCCCAGACATCGCGTTCCGCACCGCCAGCGTCGCGCAGCCGGATGAAGAAATTCATCTTCTTGCGCTTGTCGTGACGGTAGTGGGCATGTCCCAGGGCGACGATGGTGCCTTCGTGCATGCGCTCTGGTGCTTCGCTGGCTTCGGACTTCGAGGCTTGTCCCAGTTTCGGGGCCGTTTCTGGCTTCCAGACCGCCCAGCCTGCCCAGCCGATCCCCAGCAGGATGGCCACACCGATGAGAATGGCGGCGATGTCCGGCGTTGCCAGGCACAAGCCGATGAGGAACGGCCAGCCTCTCAACACCGTGGACATCATGGAGGCCATCCAGGAGCCGGATGATGCGGGGCGGGTTGCAGGTGTTGCTGTTGCCATGGTGTTTCTCCTTCAGGTTTCAGTAGACGAACGAAACCATGAGAAACACCGCTCCCCGATGGGAAGGCAGGTGCTTCCCATGGTGGGGTAGGTTGGCCGGAGGCCAGTGGTTTGAGAGTCGTGCCTTCACCGCTTGCGCGGCGCCGCCTGCTTGCGGAAGGCTTGGGCGGCTTCGGGGGGAGCCCGTGGGCTCAAGGGGCTCTCGTTGGGGCCGGTGAGAAAGTCCGGGCTGCCACCGGCAGCAATTGCACTTCCAAGGATAGCCGAGCCCATGCTTGGGCGGAAGGGGGCGATTCTAATCCAGGGGCAATGCCCCTCCGCCGTTGCCAGTGGCAACAGACACTGCATTAAACCTCCACTAGCGGATTTAACGTTTCCACTCTCTGCAGCGGCATCGAATCGGTATCACTGCCCTGATGATGCCGCCGAATGGGAGAAAACGATGCCGCTTGTCCTCAACCGTTTTACCGCCGCCCTGGGGCTGGGAGCGTGCCTGGCTGCCTCTTGTGCCTCGGCGGCGCCGCTGGCGGAAACGATCGAGGTGTTCACGGTCGCCGGTCAGCCTGTCACAAACGTGCCCAACGGTGTCGCGGTCATTGAGCTCGATGCTCCCGCGCGTCTCGACTTAGAACTGTCGCGGGGCCTGCCGGAGGACCCGGTCGCCGCAGAGGCTATCATGCGTGAGCGTATGCGTAGCGATGAGTGGTTACGGGCTGTTCAGGAGTACGGGGATCTGCATACCGGCCTGGCGCGCGCCTGGATCCTCGGCGTTGAGAAGGTGCCGGCGGTGGTGATGGGAGGCGCGTATGTCGTCTATGGCCAGCCTGACGTTCAATCCGCAATCGTTGAGCTTGAGCGCGGGCGGGCAAGGCAATGAAGTGGCGATCACTGCTCCCCGCGGCGCTGCTCTCCGTTTCCGGGATCGTCGGTAGCACGGCGCCGTCACCGGCTCATGCGATCACTACGCCGGAGATTATCGCCAGTGCTGTGGCACCGGACTGCCTCGAATACCGCGTGGTGGGTGTGTGTGTCTGGCTCCACTGTAGCTGGACAGGCTGCTCGATCCGTACGTCAGTAAAAGTCAGGCACTACGTCCCCGAGCTTGTCGTCTCCAGCTACGAGCGCCCTGGGTCGAATCCCTGGCGGGAAGTGTCGCTACTGACATCGCCGCTTGGGGACCTGGCGGAAGGCGCCCTGGGGATCGCCGGCGGCAGAGTGACATCTGATGGCACAACGCAGCACCGGCAGACGCTTCGTTTCAAGGAGGCCGATGTCATCGGGCACCCGGGTAACGAGGTATTCCGGGAGATGGCCGGCGCTTTCGGTCTCACCTGCGCGGGGCGCAGCCGGGCATTCGAGCCATATTTCAGCTCCCCCTTAGATGTCCTGGCCTGGCGCTCGAACATCCCCGAGATGGCATATCCCGAGGCGCTGATCCCTGGGCGGCGGGAACTCGGCCAGCCGGGTGACAACTGGGGAAACATCTACCCGAGAGGCGCCTTCATCGGCTCGCGTAGCCATGATTACAAGGTCGCGGCGCTGATTGCACAGCGCGCCGTGGACATCGTCACTCGCACAGGCCAGCCCCACGTCTACCAGCCCCTGGCAGGTGGGGGCCGCGATGGCTATTGGCCGCCCGGCCCGGTGGTCGAGGGCGATGGTGAGCATCGCTGGCAGCATCTCTCACCGAATATGACGCAGCAATGTGTCGCCTGGCCGGACCGCAGTCCCAGCGACACCTACGCCGACCGGCTTGACCCCCAAGGCAACTACACCTTCGCCCTGTGGCAGCGCTACCGCTGTTGCCAGCGCCGAGGCCAGACACTGCTTACCCACACCGGAAATTGAGGTGGATGCCACTATGTCCCGTGCCTTTCGTGTATCTCGAGCACTCATCGCCGCTGCCGTGCTGGCAGCATCGACCCATGCCAGCGCCCAGTCCGCCGGAGACGCGCTCTATTACCAGATCGGTGGTGCGTCCCCGTTCAGCGTGTCCGCCGGCCGTGGCCACAATCCCTTCTCGCAGGGGATCGGCATTCGCTGGAACAGCAACATGACCTGTGGGAATTTCGATATCGGCACGACCGTGTCGAATCAGCTCAACGGTCTCACTCGCGGCTTCCAGAACCTGATGGGCGACGTCATCAATAACGCCCAGAGTGCCGTCATGTCGATGCCTGCCATGATCATCAAGCGCAGCAACCCGGACCTCTACGACATGATGAACAACGGCGTCTTGCAGGCATCGGCCTCGTTTGACCGTAGCCGGGTCTCGTGCCAACAGCTCTCCGAGCAGATGGCTGATGTCGTCATGGGCGACGCCTTCCGGCAGCAGTCCCTGGCCATGGCCTGGCAGGATGCCGCTGGCGGAACGCGGGACGCGGTGGCCGCCGAAGAGCAAGCCGAGTCGCGCTCAGGTGATGCCGGCGTGACCTGGGTCGGTGGTGAGCGCCGAGGTGGCGCCGGCCAGGCACCGATTCGTGTTGTCGAGGATGCCGCGCGCGCCGGCTACAACCTTCTGCACGGCCGCTCCGATCCTGGCAGCCGCCAGCCTATCGCAGGTGGCGGTGGGGGCTGGGGGGCCGCAGGGGCGAGGAATGGCAACGGTACGGGCGACGGCGGTGGCGGCTCCGGTGCGAGCGGCTGCGCCGGCGGCATGTGCTCTGTCTGGGCGTCTCCGGATGATGCCGTGGGCTGGGTCCAAACCGTGATCGGCGAGCTCGAGTACCAGACATGCGATGACTGTGAGCAGAGCCGCGGCCAAGCCGGTACCGGCCTGGCTCGTGAACTTGAGGAAGAGTATGCGGAACTGCACGAGCAGCTCGTCGCCCTGGTCAACGGAACCACAGCGCCGACCGCGGAGGCGCTCGCAGAGGTATCCGCCGGCGATGGTTTCGGCATCAGCCGTGGCGTGATCGAGAGCCTGCAGCGAGATCCGCAGCGCGACCTGCTCACCCACAGGCTAGCGAGCGAAATGGCCATGGCCCGCACCATCAGCAAGGCACTCTGGGGCAGGCGGCTGATGCTTGCCGGAGCCAGTGAGCCGGGCATTGCTGGCAACGAGAAGGGGGTCGCAGCGATCGATCGAAAAGTGTCGGACCTGGACCGAGAAATCGAAGCACTGCGCTACGAGTTCGAGTTACGTCACCAGCTGGCCGATAGCGCCGTGGGTAGCACGCTGCGCCGCGAGGCGTCACGTCGCTCGAGCTCCCAGGCGGAGACCGTGCGCCCGGGATCGAGCCTTCTCGAGCGAGAGTTTATTGGGGGCGACGAATGACCCCGCGTCCCTGGTATCATCCGCTGCGCTGGCACCCCCTGGTGCTGGCGATCGTCTCGTTGCTGTTCACGCTGCTTCTCGGCCTGCTGATGTTCGTGTTCATGTACCGGCAGCTGGGCAGCGTAATGGCAGTGCACGCCTGGATCTCGGAGTCTGAGTTCGGACTCTTCCTCTGGCGGGTATTGTTCGTCTGCGGCCTGTGCCTGGCCTGGCTGAACCTGCTGCGACCCCGGATGCTGGCCCGGGTCGCGCAGGATCGCGACGGAGGTGAGTATCGCCGGCGTGTGCTCGAGCTGCTCGAACGCTACACGCTCTACTTCCTTGCCTTCCTTGAGATTCTCAACCAATACCGGTGGTGGGTGCTGTAATGGGTACCGCGCACCTGGTCGTCTTCGATTATTTCCACAACCCGCTATTGTTGGTGGGCTATATCGTCCAGAACTCGCTCTGGGGCATGCTGGTGGGCACCAAGCTGGCCGTGCTGCCCTTCGTTACCTTAGTGATCCGTGAGTGGTACAAGGCCACCGAAGAGGGCGACGAGGCGGGCAACAAGGGCATCCTCACCGTTAATCGCATCAAGAGCTCATTCTGGGCGATGGTGTTCTGCTTTTCGCTGACATGCCAGCCGACCATGACACTGTCTGTGGTCACTGCGAGCATCAACCGGGACGAGTCGAGCGAGTGCGGAACCCGACGCCTCGACGCGGAGCAATGGGCGGGGGACACACTCAATCAGCTCGACGGCCAGTCTCCGAGTGTGCCGATCTGGTGGGCGTTCGTGCACGTCGTCAGCCAAGGCGCGGTGGCGCATGGGGTGTCGGCCGTCCCCTGCACCACCGACTTCCAATCCATCCGGGTCGCCGTTAACGCCGAGTCGATCTCAGACCCCGCGCTGCAGCACGAGGTGCAGCGGTTTGCAAGCGAGTGCTACGCCGCAGCGGTGAGTATTGTGCGCAGCAACTACGGACGCATCGAGGACCTCTCGAGCTCCACCATCCGCTATCCGGATGGTACCGAGATTGATGTCTCTGGCGACATTGGCTGGATAGGCTCGCGCTTCTTCCGCGCCACGCCGGGCTATTACGATGAACTCTTTGCGAGGGACGCCATCAGGCGTTTCCCTTACGTAGAAGAGCGCGACTACGGTCGCCATACCCCGCCCAGCGATGGTGGGTACCCAACCTGCAAGGAGTGGTGGGAGCACTCGGAGCTTGGGCTGCGCGCTGCGCTGCGCAATCAGATATCGCCGAGCACCATGGATCGTCTGCGGGGCTGGTGGAGTCGCAACGTGGGGGATGGCGAGATGGAACTGGCGGAGGATGTCACCATTCGCAGGATGGTGGCCCTCGAGCATGGTGCGGCCAACAACCGGCGGCTTGAGACTGCGGGCTACGCCGATACTCTCGGATCCGGCTCGGCATGGGACGCACTGGGCGGGGGGCTGGGCACGGTCGGCGGTGCCGCCGGCCTGTTGGCGTTAGAATCCGGCATGTACGTGGTCAAGATGACGCTGCCGATGATCCAGGGGATCATGATCATGGCGATCAGCATGGTGCTGCCGATCATCATCGTGATGTCGGGGTACAGCTACAAGACGGTGGGCACGGCCACCTTTACGCTGTTCGGGATCTATTTCCTGACGTTCTGGTGGGAGCTGGCCCGCTGGATCGACAACCGGCTGTGGGACCTCATCTATGCCAGCGACGGCGCGAATATCGGCCTCCTGGGCCGTCTGGGCAGCGTACCGGATATGATCGCACTGCAATTCGTCTCGGCCACGACCTACCTGTTCCTGCCGGCACTCTGGATGGGGATGTTGGCGTGGGCGGGGCATCGAGTAGGTGGTGGGTTAGGCGACATCACTGCTGGCGGGGCAGGTAAGGCGCGCCAGGCTAGCGAACAAACCGCGAACAAGGCGACGCAGCGGTTGAGATAGGGCCGACCAGTAGGTGTTGCCAGTGGCAACGGGGCTATCTTAGGCTGCCCCCTGTGGGAACAACAACCGCAGGGGGCGTCAATCATGGCGATGAAGCTATCCAGCAAGGCTAAGGGGCAGGTGGCTCAGACATTAAGTAAGTTGCTGCTTGAACAAGTAGGATATCGGGTAGTCCCTCTTGGTGTTGAAGAGCTTGTCAAAGGCGCGGCATATTTAAGCTATGATGATTACAAGCAAATAAGCCTTCCTGATGGGTTGCGAAAACTCCCTGATTTCTTAGTGATTGATCCAGATAAGAAATCCTCGTTTCTGGTGGAAGTGAAATATATGAAGCGGAGTAATGGGTCTGTTTTGCATGCTATCCATGAAAGGCTTGTCGAGCAACTCAATTATTGGCCTGAAATGATAACCCTCTTGTTGAGGAGCACGCCTGGACATTCGAAGTCGAAGTTTCATTGCGACTTTATAAGAACGTTGGGGCCAGGCAAAGAACTGGGTCAAGATGCCTATTGTTTGATTGGTGAAGAGAGGTGGAGAGGGCGATGGGAATTCCTCCGAAAGCATGCTCGCCCGGAAAACGTAGAGAGCTACATAGGAAATGATATGTGGGAGTTGTTGCCAGAGCTAAGCGCTAACTTCGACAGGTTTCCCGAGAAGCGAGGGGGTGAAGATGGGCACCCTATGGGAACGGATACGGGCGACTTTGTTGCCAATGCGCTTAAGAATTTAGCGTTTAGTGAGGATTTCGATTGACTTAAGAGAGGAGGTGGCCAGCAGAGTAATAACCATTCTGGCCACTCGCTTAGTCGTCGCTATCGTAGTCATACATTTTGCGCCCCTCGTACCACTCGGAGCCATCGGAAGCGAAGCCATCCTTTAGACCTAATTTCAGTTCAAGGTCGCGTGAAAAACTTAAATCAGTGGCTTCGTCACCTTTCTCGCGCCCGGTAGTCGCCAGCAGCTCGCCCGCCGCCTTCACCACACCCACCGCGGCACCGGCCACCACCGGAGCGGCGACGCCGAGGAAGCGCACCAGGCCCTTGCCGACCCGGACAGTAGTGCCGGGCTGTTCCTGGCAGTCGTCGTCGTAGCAGACATGCTGGCGTTGTTGAGCGTTGTTTTTCATGGTCTTTCTCCCCTGCGGGATTTGACATATGAATCACTATATCCAAACGAAGTGAAGTCGTCAACTCTGAGGATCACAAAAATGCTTTGATGTCAATAGGTTGCTGTAACAGTTCTAAATGCGCGCGAAGGGCTTGGGCTGGGTCAGGAGACATCGAGTGGGTCGCGGCACGAAAAAGTCCCGGATCGGAAGCCAGGGAACACGCATGGCCTTCGTGTAAGGCAAAGCTAAGCAACAATCGATTACATGATGTATTGTGAGCTGTACCACTTCACTGCCAGAGGAACATCCTATGGACGCTACGGCTCAGGCCCTGTATCAGCAGATGCGACTGACCATCTTGCTAACCGCGCAAGACGGAATTGAAGGCTCGCCATTCACACCTGAGTATCTGCTGGCTTGGGATGAAGAGATCTATCCGATTCTCAACGACGGTCCCGAATGGCATAAACCACATGCCGACTGCTTCAAGATCAGCAAAGAGCGAGCAGAAGAAATGTTTGATTACCTGGTCCAGCATTTTGACAGTGGCGATGAGCTCACATTCTATGGCCTTGAAGATAAATTAGGCATCAAGGGAACAGCCTATTCAACAGGTGGCTGGGAGCGTTACGAAGTCATCAAGCTGTGCAGATACTTCTACCTGTATGGATCATTCAACGAAAAATTCTGGCAGACGCTTACACGCAACGGTGAGTGTCCCTCAGAGGCACACAGCATCAGGGTACAACCGGAGAAGATGCATATTTACTTCTGCTGATGATGGGGCGCCCTACCGGAAACGGGTAGGGCGCTGAAAGTATTTTTGCTAGTGCTGGTCGTGGGAGCGCGAAGGGCTTGGGTTGGGTCAGGTTACAAATAATTTTGGTGTTGCCAGTTGAAATATGGTTTGCATAGACTCTTGCGCTTATTGCACTGGCTGGTGAAGATGTCGCATGAAACTTGTCTAACAAGGTCTAAGAGTAGGAAAGTCAAATGAATGAGCCTGAATCGACACCGTTGTCCTTGATCACAGACGCAGTTAGTTCGATACCAGAGCCTGTGCGGAAGCCCTTATGTATAGCGCTTAAGGATTTGCTGAGTGGACTTGTCTCCGTTCCGGCTGCGAAGCTCAAGCAATACGCTCAGGGAATCGAGGACGTGACGGCCGCGAGGACTAAGATAACAAATGCCATTGTGGCGTCTATGGCTGACGAAGTTAGTAACGACCCTGAGGTGATGCAGGCTGCGTCCGAGATTTACCTACCCACTACAGTACGAAAGCTGAAAAATAGGTTGGGTGTCGCCAAAAGAGCAGTCGAGCATGTGGCAAAAGCCGATGTTGATACTAATGGAGAAGGATGCGCGGCACCAGATGACGACTGGATGAACTGCTTTAGCCGGTTTGCCGAGGACGCCTCGTCAGAGCGCCTCCAAGATTTATTTGGCCGGATATTGGCCGGCGAGGTCTTGCGTCCAGGAGCGTTCGGATTGGCTACGCTACGGATTTTGAGCGAGCTAGATCAAACCCTCGCTAACGACTTCACCCAGGCGTGGTCCAAAAGTGTTGGAAACGCAGTCGATTACAGCCATGAGTGGAGCAAAGGGGATGAATTTTCGAGGTGGAAGCGACTGAGTGAGGCGGGGTTGATGGCGCCTGATACCACCACTCAATATCTCCCACCGTTTAAACCCCTTATTAACGGCTCATCACTGTGGTCCCCAACTAACGTAGATGGCGTAGGGTTGCTTGTATATTTTCAAGAAAAATCTTCCTCGTCTTGGAAGCATATTGATTTCACCCGTGCAGGCAGGGAGCTTGGAAGCATACTCCCGAAACCTGACTATGAAAATAATATCCGGGAAGTAGCGCTTCGCTTGCCGAAGCAGGGACTGACACAAATAGATTTTTTCAGAAATGGACAACATCCCGAGGTCATCTGGAAGCCCTCATCTTAGCGTGCAAGAGCCTAGGGCTGAGGCAGTGGGTACCTTGCACAATATGAAGGCTCTATGCTGTCAGCTTTATATTAAATTATTTAATTCTTTTTGCTCTCGCAACCACGCTTGCTCGTCCAATGCTCGCTGCTCTCGCAGTTTAGTTATTTGCTCTTCAGCATCTTGCATATAGGATATGGGATCCCAGGCTCCAGCCAAACGTGCTGGTAGCCTGGCGTGTTTGCGAAGACGTGTTGAAAGCTCCGCTGCTAGCAAGCCGAGTTGAGCGTATTGTAGTTGACGCTCCTCGAAGAACTCCTCAAAGTCTGGTGGGGAGGCCACATGCTCTTTCACACCTTGAATGCTGCGTTCTGCGACCTCAGTCTTGTACGGAAGATCTAGTATCTCGTACATCAATTGCACGGGTAGTGAACGCCATTCAACTTCTAGTTGTTGAAGCTCAAGGCTTGGTGGTTCGACTTGCGGGCTGTGATATCCATCCTTATCAGGTTGGCCATAGCATAAGCCATCATCTGCAACTACTTCAGCACAAGCGAGAACATATTTGTCTAAAAGAATGGAAGTGCGAGCGGCAAGATATGCAGAATCTCTCTTATTATTGAGTCTTTGAAGCCACCATTCTTTGAGGGCGGCCAATAATGAGCCACATATTACACCTATTAGTCCAAAAATTCCCGCAATCATTGGTTTGTGTCCTTTTTTCGATATGTGTCTGCAGCAGTACAAGGGCGCAGTGCAAGGGCATTGTCAGCGTTGTGGTCCGGCACCTGCTAGACTTTTGGGCTCCACGTGCTTTATTGTGAGCAACGGGAAAAAACTTGGCAAGTAAATTTCTGATCGCTCGCGATGGGCTTTGGTCTGAATAGTAAAAAAAAGGGTCGTTATGTTCAAGAGATTACCTTCCATGGACAGCGTCGGACAAGACTCTCCTTTTTCGACACCGCGGATCTTCGTGCTAAGACTAAAGCCGATAAAGAAGCGAGACCAGGCTGTGGCCCTCTTGGTCGAGCGTGAAGAACATCTCTCCAACCACGAGGAAGAGGGGGGGAGTGCCAGCCTGAGTTTTCATTACAAGTTAATATCAGATGACATGTCGGGATGGGAAAAGGATGGTGGCGAATTCTCAGCATCATATGACGACAGCTTCCTAGGAAGCCCCCATGTGCGCGTCACTAGCTCCACTGTCTTAACAGGTGGATATTTTGTCGTGGATCCAGGGTGGCTTGCAGGACGTGGCATTGGCACTTTCTTTATGAACGAGATCGTTCGTTGGGTTAAGCAATGGCCAGAGGCAAGTGTGATGCCGGTAGAGCTGCTAGAATCAGATGCCCACGGTGTGAATAAGGAGCGCCGTAACCGCTTTTACGAAAACTTTGGATTTGTTTTTGATTATGAGGATGGTCGGAGAGTGTCCGGTCAGTCTATCCCCATGAAAGCAAGAGATTTAATACCGCTGTCCGATCATAAGAATCAGCTGCTGCAAGATAAGCTGGAGCGTTGTGAGCTCGGCGAGTTCTTATCGGGTCTTGTGCGAGATGTGCGTACTTTGGAACTCGAAAGATGGGGCCTGCAGAATCAATTAGCATCATGCGACAGTGAGCTGGAAGCAGCTTATAAATTCCCATTCCGGTGGGCTATGAAAACCTTCGCGTCTAAGTTCTTGAGAGGGTATTAGGAATATTTTGCCGGCAATGTTAGGCGAAGATTTAGCTGTGTAGCGTTCACGTGCACCCTTATGCCTAGAAGAATCCAATGTAAAAGGTTAAAGGCCTGCAAAAGGTTTTAATGGAATGGATCGATCAAGGGGAAGGGGCTTACCCGGAAAAGCGAGAAGATCGGCGGAGAGGAGACACCAACCCCGAAAGGGTCAAAGGGAGAGGGAAAGGGCCCATTGCCTGGCCCTGCTCCCGATGACAGGAAGCTTTCTCGCGCGCCCGTAGGCCGCGCTCGTGGGGTACTGTGTCCAGTTCCACCTATTGCTAGAGGGAGCCGCTGCCCCAGTACCCGTACGGGGAGGGGCTTGCTACAGGACCTCAGCCAGGCGTTGCCACTGGCAACGCCTGGCTGAGGCTGAATTGGTGCTGGGCAACGTTTCGTGCAGGGGAAATGCCGCCACACCAGACCTTGGCTTAGCAGGAGATATTGGAAATGCCAGCTTCAGAAACGTTCCAGTGGTTGGTTCAACGTTTTTTAAGGCTAAGATCTGCTGCGTCAGATACCTTTAGGACGGCTCTATTAGCCAGCGCATGCATTCGAAATTCTGACATGGAGCGGTAACGCTCCATGGATGATGCCCGCTCGCTTCGGTCTAGCGGGTGCGTCACCTGCCAAGTGGTGAGCAGCCGGGGGCATCCCGGCACCCAACTTCATTCGGTACCAAGAGCGGACGGCTCGCTGATACATTAGACTGTCCAGTGAATACGCGCAGCGGCCACAGTGAACCGATCTGTGCTGAACCTTCTGCATAGCTTGCCTTCGGGCCGGCTTCCATATTGGGCGGTACTCCAGTTGCCACTGCAACGGATCGTAAGGGTCGATACCTCTTCGCTTCGCCATGTGATATCCCTATGGGTCTGATATGACGATTCGAGTGTAAGATCTTCAGCGGTTGCTACATCAATTGGGCAATGAGCCAATCCGATGCGGTAGGGTAGCTGGATCCGTGTAGATCGTGAAGCAGGGCTGGGTGTGTGCAGCGCTTGTCCTGACCATATCGATCATTCGTATTCAGGAGATACAACTCCACCTGTGCCGCGTACAAATTTGGGGAATTGGAAGATGACAAAATGGAAAATACACCACGAAGCGCTTGAAATAATGAAATCACTTATCGAGCGATATCCAATTGACGAAACTGCAGCAGCAGAGCGGTGGGTTGAAGCTGAAACAGTTGTTGATAACTACATGGCCGCTGTCGAGGAGAAATCAGCGGACCTACCGAATAAGAGTGAGCTTGGTGAGGCATGTTTTTGGCTGCTGTGTTTGGTTGACCTTTTACGTAGAGATGAAAATTGGGAGCTTGTGTCGTCTCTGTTAGTCCCAGGTTGTGGAGTTGAGATGTACGCTATACTTCCTAGGGTGAGAAAGCTTAAGACAGAAGCCTTGGTTGGGCTAGAAACTATGGTAAAGGCTGAAAAGAAACCTGACGTCGAAAAAGATCACCCCTTTGAAGATCTTTTTTAGCAAATGTCACTGTTTTTGATGGGGGCTGTCAATGATTGAAACCATCGATGAGTTCGCTGAAGAGACTGCCTTTGAGCGTCTCGTCCTCGACCGTTACTTGCCGCTGACGGACCAGTTGTCTGGTAGCTATTATGATATTCGTCCTCTCATCGATGGGGGAGAAAACGTAATTCAGAATGGTATGAGTAGCATGCAAGCCCATCGGGAAGGTAACCTACGTGCCGTTTTCCTGCCCCTGGCGTTTGGTGCCGCCTGGAAGGTGATTGATCTTACGCTCGAGTTCGCATTGGCGGTACAGGATGATATACCACCAAACGGGAAGTTTCAAATCAGTACAAAAGTGGATAAGGCAAAGAGAGGCGGAATAAGCAGTGCGATACTAACCATGGAGCAATCCACTTGGCTGGGGGTGTTGGATTGCTACGTTTCGACAGTGGAGTATCGACATAGCCTGGTTCATCGCTGTGCACGCTTTGAAGAAAGGCCGATTGCCTTGTCGGGCTATCAAGCTAAATCCAAAATTCCCCTTAAACCACTGAATGAAATGGTGCTAAGGGATTTTATTAATTTGTCCCAATTGGTTGGCGAAGGAGTTATCAATGGTGGGCTCACTCGTCGGCGCCTCGATAACGTGAATTTTTATTTGAATGAATTGTCATGCTTAGGCGTCCGCTCTGTGCCACAGGGTGTCAGTGTGCAACCAATCGAATATTATTGGATGAAGCTTAGGCAAGACTCTGAGGGGAAATGGGTGGCTCCGTTCACTATCGTACATGAACAAATGCGTCGAAGAGGACAGGGCGGTCACTTTGACGTATGCATTGACTTGCCTGGGGATAGTGGCCGTCAGCTTGTTGGCCAATGCGAGGATCTACCGAACAAAGATATCACAATTGATTTAAAGCAACCACCTAGCTATCTAGAATATAGATAACTCTCTACTTGAGGACTCACACCACGAGGTACGCACCCACAGTGATAGCACTATTGCTTGCCGAGTGGGAGAGGCTTGAACGAAGGTTTGTTGCCACTGGCAACGGATCGTCAGGGCAATGCCTCTTCCGCTGCGCCCGTGCCTCGGCTATCCTTGGAAGTGCAACTGTTGCCGATGGCAGCCCGGTCGCCCGCCGGTCCCAACGAGGCACCCTGAGCCCACGGGCTCCCCCCCGAAGCCGCCCAAGCCTTCCGCAAGCAGGCGGCGCCGCGCAAGCGGTGAAGGCACGACTCTCAAGCCACTGGCCTCCGGCCAACCTACCCCACCATGGGAAGCATTTGCCTTCCCATCGGGGGAGCGGTGTTTCTCATGGTTTCGTTTATCTAAACCTGAAGGAGAAGCACCATGGCGAATCAGGTGTATGAAGACGAGGTATTTCACCTCTTCAGGAAAAGCGCTGACGGTACCGTCAGCTTCTATGGTAACCAATCTGCTTCCGGCCTTATTGGACTGGGCCAGCCCCGTTCCATCGAGCCGCTGGTAAATGGAGCAGGACTTACAAAAGCGACTCACGTCGCCTGGTATCCAGGCGGCTGGGGGATTGGCATCCAATTGCCCGCTTGATTACTAACTACCGCCTATCACAGGCGCACCCGACCAGGGAGATACATCCTTCCCTGGCGGGAACGGTGTATCTCCCATGGTCATATGAACCGGAAGAAGGGGATCCACCATGTTGATGAAAGACGACATCCGTCACGTCCGTATCGAAGCCGACTATCGGGACGAGGGTACTCGGCAAAGCATTCAGCAATTTACGCTTCCTTGTCTCCGGCGCCGTGCCGATGACTTGGAGAGGGAGCGGAGAGGTTGTGAAGTCCGAGCCGATTGGTTGGACAACTGGTCCAGCATGGGGTTGGTTACTGCGGAGGCGGAGCTGCGTCAGGCAATTGCTTATGCTGAACGCCAGCTTGCGAAGTACCCCACTTCTGAGCTGAAACGCGCTGGGGATCGTGGACATGGCTGGCGATCCCATCAGGGCTTGGCACAGCCAGTCGAATCGCTGGCAGCTCGCCTCGGTCTAATCTGAATACCTATACACTCCGACCGGCCCATGTGGCCGGTCTTCTTTTGTGCGGCCGTCGGAGGATGATGCAGCTATTGCCAGTAGCAACGGCTGGATCCTCTGAAGGTTTTCGGCGATCAGTTGCTGGTTGGCACGGCCACCCAGCATTTTGCACCTTTGTAATCGTCGCCGCCTTCCGCCACGAACACATGGTCATTCGCATCGACAGCATATACGCCTGGGCGCTCGTGGGCAGCGTCGCGCAACCGATCCTTCCACCCGTAGCCTTGCGCTTGCCAGACGAGCACTACTCCGCCTTGGTGCTCCGGGTGTTGAGTTCGCCACTGGCTTGCAGCAGCACGCGCAGCTTGGATCATATGGGTCATGTCGTTACCGCTCTTTCCAGAAGCCATCCATTCGGTCATTCGCTACGATTAGCCAATTCTGGCCTTTCAACTGGCAGGTCAAGACCAGCAAGCCTGTGGCTACATTCGTAAATGAACAGAACCAGATCAGCTCCTCGAGCAAAGCACCTGGTGCTACGAATGCCAGGAACAGGCCGAACGCAACAGCCACAATGCCTACCACCAACGATACTGTGCTCAAGATGCGATCGATCATTGCCGTGTTCCTTTTCCTCAGTCGAATAGTGTCTGGACCCTGGCGAGGGCGTCATCAACTACATAATCCGGTGCCGATTCGACCTTTTGCGCCCTTCTGGCTACAAGGTCCACGGCTCTTATCTGGTTGACCAACACGACTCCCTGGGTATGGGTGCCGGCCCCTGTCAGTGGTACCGCAAAGCCTGCGTGGCGGGCAAAGTTGCCTCCTTGAGTGATTGGAGCGATCACAACAGTGCCGAACTGATTGAATGCTGCCGGGGTCAGCACCAGTGCCGGACGAAAGTCCCCCTGCTGTTCTCGACCCTCCGTAGGGTTGAGATTGACTCGCACGATATCCCCTCGCTTGAACTTTGCTCGCTTCATTCCTCGCGCCCCACCGGCTTCATGTCATGCCAGGCTTTCAGCTCCTCGGGCTCAGGCGCATCAGGATCACACTGTGCGAGTAGTTCCTTGAGTGTGTATTTCGGCTTTGCAGTAATTGGCTTGAGCACCAATTTGTTGGGTGCATCTTCTACTTCCAGAATGTCGCCATCATGCAGGTCATATTTTCGGAGCAGGTCCACTGGCAGCCTGACGGCAGCGCTGTTACCCCACTTTTGAATCTTGAGTTCCATGGATCACCTCGTAGGCGTAAGTATCTACAGTGTAGATACGATACACTCGCATTGCAAGTGATTTTGTAGATACGGCGTTTCTACAGTGCCAGCTCGAATGCACACCGTATCGTCACGCGACACGTGGTCAGGTATGGCTTCGTGTGATCCAACTCCTGGTGCCCCTGTACGACTGCATCGTCTGTACGCCGCCGGTGCGGCCAGCACCAACCTCAAGCGTGACATTCTCGATAAGTGCTCTCGCGGGTGACCCGCGGGCTCTGCAATGGCTCAACTTACCGCCTTAGCGGCCGATATTTCACATGACTCGAATCCATCGTCGGTGACGTTAACGTTTTCTGCGGCTCGAGCAGCTGGCGATTGGCAGATTGGCGCTGTAGCGCTACCCACAACCAAAATCCACAGATAAGGGATCTCATCATGCGTAGGACCTTTCTTGCCACGGTTGCCGTGGTAACTCTTGGGGCTAGCTCTCTGGCTCAGGCCGCTAACGAACTCACGCTCGGAGTCATTGCAGGCACCACTGGCGCGGGGGCCGACATTTCCTGGCGTTTCAGCGATCGCTGGGGAGTATCGGCTCGTTATACCGGGGGCTTGAGCTGGTCCGGCGACTTCGATGACGATGACATCGAATATACCGGCGATATCGACCTGCGCGCCGGCGCTCTGACGCTGGATTACTACCCCTTCTCCGGCGGCTTCTTCCTCACCGCGGGCGTGATGCTGCCCGACATGGAAGCCAATGCAACGGGGCGCCCCCGCGATGGCATGACCTACGAGTTCGAGGGCAACACCTACACTGCCGCGCAGGTCGGCGAGGTGCGCGGTACCGTGACCCTGGCCGACAGCGTGCAACCCTATGCTGGCGTGGGCTACCGTAAGTCCCACCGCAATGGCTTCGGCTTTTTCGGTGAGTTCGGCGTGATGGCCACCAACATCGACGTCTCGCTTTCCACCAGCAACGACTATGAAAGTGTCGACGCCCAGTTCCACGACGATCTCCGCGCCGAGGAACGTCGTATCAAGGATGACATCGATAAGCTGCCGTTCTACCCGGTTGCTCTCATCGGGTTGACCTACACGTTCTGACAACGCGGTAATCGTTGCCCGGCATATGCCGGGCTTTTTTGGTAGTGCCGGTGGTAACCACTACAAATTCCGATGTAAGTGAGGAAACAATGACCTACGTAGAGCGGTTCCGAGCTGCCCAAGCGCGCACAGGACGCCTGGGCCTGCCAGTTCCTACCGTGAGCACTACCGATGCCCGCTTCCTGACTGGTCCAGGGCTTTCTGATCTGCACGCATTATTGACCGACTTATTTAGCGAGCTTTCGCCTAAGGATCTGGTCGCGCAATGCGTATCTATCCATCGCGCTACGCGAGCGGACGTTTCCCGTGTACTAGGTTGTGACGCAGTGCTGACAATCGGCCATGTAGAGATGGCTGATGCAGTGCTGTTTGAACGCAGCGAAGAGGATTACCTAGCCAACCTGGAGGGCACCTTTCTTGCTAACCTAAACCAAGTACATTGCTGGTTGACGCTTCCCTCGATGGAGATTGTTGACCTAACCCTGGTGACGAGCCTCGCGGTGATTCAGCAGTGGGACGAGTCATATGTCGGTCGACCGATCCTGCGCCATGGCGACGAGCTGACCGGCGGCATGGCCTATCATCCGATGTTGCTGGGCAACGCTTTCTTTGATGAAGTTGGCCGCCGGCATGGTGTCTGGATGCTATAACTGATCGAGAAAAATGGCATGGCAATTGGCGCGGGTATCGTGACTCCAACGTTCTAGGTCGCCCCGGCTTCTATGAGATCGACCCAGGCCTCGTCGATGCTGTAGACCGAGATGGCTGGGGCCAGCCGTCCGAGCAGAGCCCTGACACGATTGGAGATGTCCTGATCTAGCGCCTTCTCATGCAATGGACATCGGTTAGCGTCACGCGCAGAAATGGCTGCCAGGGGTTGACATTGAGCTGTCCATGGCTAGCATGAGGATTGCAACTGTTGCCGATGGCAACCCGGTCGCCCGCCGGTCCCAACGAGGCACCCTGAGCCCACGGGCTCCCCCGAAGCCGCCCAAGCCTTCCGCAAGCAGGCGGCGCCGCGCAAGCGGTGAAGGCACGATTCTCAAACCACCGGCCTCCGGCCAACCTACCCCACCATGGGAAGCACCTGCCTTCCCATCGGGGAGCGGTGTTTTTCATGGTTTCGTTCGTCTTATCGAAACTGAAGGAGAAACACCATGAGCAATTCCAACACTGACAAGAAGTACTTCGATCTCCATATCTCAGGGCTCGGTTACCTTAACCGAATCCGCGAAGTGACTCCCAAGAAGGGATCGCCCTTCCTGGCTTGCGACATAGCAGCCCTTAGCGGGGATGCTGACGATGCATCCTACACAAGGTTTGACTGTCGAGTATCTGGCGCAGAAGCACAGTCTCTCGTGCGTCGTTGCCGAGATGCTGTAGAAGCCGAGAAGAAAGTTCTGATCGGCTTCAAACTCGGAGACTTGTGGGGAGACATCTTCACCTACTCCAAGGGAAAGAAAGCAGGGCAGCAGGATGTGAGCTTCAAGGCCCGACTATTGTTCGTCTCCTGGATCAAGGTCGACGGGCACATGGTTTATCAGGCGCCGAAGCGTGAGGGTGAGCATTCCGAGCTGGTCCCGCCCCAGGGTTTGGGTCAACAGGTGCCCGCTCAGTCCATGCCTCAACAGGTGCCGGACCAGGCTGCGCAATCAGGCGAGGCAGCCGGGGGCTACGATACACCTGCTGTCGCGTCATTCTGAAACTCAACCACCCACTCGCACGGGGAGTCTCCGCCCGCCTTGGGCGGCGGTTCTTCAGTGTGGTAATCAGCTGGGAATCGTAAGTTTGCAGCCGTGAGCGTCACCGCTTAACCTTTTCATACCATCATTCAATTTCCGCAGCACTAAATCTCTTGGCCCCCTTGGGGGCCTTCTTTTACCCCACTAGGGAGAGCCTCTCCCTAGTGGGGCGGTTCTCTCGTTGATGCATTCAACCCCTTGGGGAGCACGACTCCCTATTGAGGGCGTGCTTCCCTGATTTATCGAGGAGAAGCACAATGAAGGCACAAAGCGACATCTACCAGCGCGTTACTGATCGAATTATTACAGCCCTGGAGGCTGGGACTGCGCCTTGGGTCAAACCATGGACGGGGAAGGGGCTGGCAGGTGAAATCATTCCATGCAACGCCCCTACGGGCCGGAGTTACAGCGGCATCAATGTGCTACTGCTCTGGGTCGCGGCGGAAGAGCGTGGTTTCAGTCGGCAACGTTGGCTGACGTTAAAGCAAGTTCATGCTGCTGGTGGCCGCGTCATTGAGGAGGAGATACGGCGCAGTACGGAGATCTGCTTGTACCGTCCTCTGATCAAGCCCGAGCTCGACATGGACGGCAAAGAAGTGATGGACGAGGAGGGTAAGCCCAAGGAGCGGGTTGTGCCCCTCTTCCGAGGCTTCAGGGTCTTCAATGTCCAGCAGTGCGAGGGCCTGCCCGAGCAGCTTGTTGGTTCACGTATTGAAGCCACGCCGCAGTGGGCTGCTCATGCTGCGGCGGACCAGGTCATCAAGGTGAGTGGTGTGCCTATCGAGCATGTGCTTGGCGACGACGCATACTACTCGCCAGTTCTGGACAAGGTCCGCCTGCCGCTGCAATCACAATTTGACGATGCAGAGCGCTACTACAGCACGGCACTGCACGAACTGACTCATGCGACCGGGCATCAATCACGGCTTGCACGTGATGGAATCGTAGCTTTCGAAGGCTTCGGCAGCGAGTCCTACGCGCGCGAAGAACTGGTCGCCGAACTAGGTGCCGCCTTCCTCTGTGCCCAACTGGGCATCGAGGGTCGGTTGCAAGACCACAACGCCAGCTACATCGCAAGCTGGTTGAAAGCGCTGCAGAGTGACAAACGCGCCATCTTCCGGGCCACCGGGAAAGCGCGCAATGCAGCAGAATATCTGCTGGCACGAGTCGAGCACTACTCACAGCAAGCTGCATGACCCCAATGCCCTACCGCTTCGGTGGTGGGGCTTTTTTCTGTCCTGAAGAAATGTTACTTGGCGCGTATATCGTTTCCGCTGGACGGCCACCACCCGACTGGCAGAGTCGGGACAATCTGCGTTCAGAGGATCTTTCTTGTGCTCTCAACTCTTTTTGCCCCGGCACGCTGGTTCCGCAGGTCTTACCAGCAGACCGCCGGCGCTGAACATGGCGACAGCAACTGGCTAGTACCTGCCACTGGGCACGAGCTGTTGGGCGCAACACACCGGCGGCAACTGCTCCGGCAGATCTGGGACGTGGTCAGCGTGAGCCATGACGCATACCGCGTTCTGATGCTACAGCCACTACAGCGCTACGCTAACCTGGTCCAGCAGCTTCCCGCGTCGGAATCCCACCACCACAGCTACGCTGGCGGAATGCTGGACCATGCGCTGCAGGTCGTGATCTACGCGCTGCGATTGCGCCGGCAACACCTGCTGCCCCCAGGTGCGTCTCCCGAGGCGCAGTCATCGGCGGGCGAGCGCTGGACCATCGCCATCGCCTACGGCGCGCTACTCCACGACGCGGCCAAGGTCCTCGTGGATGTTGAGATTACCCTGCGGGACGGTCGCCGCTGGTCGTTGCTACAGGGCGACATACCGGGTCCATACCGCGTCCAGTACCGACGTGGTCGAGATTATCGGCTGCACCAGGTTACGAATGGGCTGCTGTGTCAGCGGGTCATCGGGGCGGACGCATTGACCTGGCTCAGCGAAGATCCGGACGTATTCGCGCAGTTGATGTACGCGATCACAGGCTATGAGCATGAGGCCGGCATCATCGGAGAGATCGTTGCCCGGGCCGACCGCTCGAGCGTCGCCAAAGCCCTGGGAGGAAATCCATCTCGAGCGTTTCAGGCGCCTACTACATCGCTGCAGCGGAAACTGGCGGAAGCCATGCGCTACATCGTGCGCGAGCAGCTGCAGTCGAAGCTCAACACACCACGGTCGCCGGCGTATCTCACCGATGATGCGCTCTGGCTCGTAGCGCCGGCGGTACCCAACCAGGTCAAGGCCCATCTGCTGCACAACGGCGTGAGTGGGGTGCCGTCGCAGACGACGCGGCTCTACGACGAGATGCAGGCACACGGGCTCATTCAAGACACCGACGGCAAGGCAATCCACAAGGCGACAGTCGCGATCGGAGAGTGGTCGGCGGATCTCTCATTCATTCGCGTCCCCCCGCAGCTGATCTGGCCCGGCGATGATCGTCCCGCGCCCCTGGACGGCACGCTGACCGTGGTCGGTGCAGTGGCCGCAGGGGAGAAGGAGTCCGCTTCGGCACCCTCTAGTGAGAAGGCGCCGGCGGCTCCCGCAGCACCCACCAGTGAGTCTGGCAAGCCTGAAGCGAATTCGGTGGACTTGGCGGACACTTCATCCGCGCAATCAACTGGCAACGATGACATGGCCGAAATGATCGCCCTGCTCACGGGAGGCGAGCCCACGGGAGGCGAGCCGCCCCAGTCCATTGAGAGGGGCGCCTCTTCTGCAGCCCCTGTGGAACCGAATGAAGTTAGTGCCAGTGCGGACGAAAAGCCGGTCGCGGCAGAGGAGGGGCCGGGGGGGCAGGCCCAAGATGATCTGGGGCAGGCATTTCTGACATGGCTGCGCACGGGGCTCGCCGATGGCACCCTGATCGTCAACGAGACCAGGGCTCTCATCCACGTTGTGGACGGGCGTTATTTTCTCGTCTCGCCTCGCATATTCAAGCGGTTCGCTCATCAGATGGTAGGAGACGAAAGCACATGGGAGAGTGTGCAAAAAAGATGGGAGCGTTTGAAGTTTCATGACTGTCCTGCGCCAGGGAAAAACCTCCATCAGGTTAGCGTTCAAGGGCCGAATCGAAAGGGGAGAAAACTCAGTGGTTATCTACTCAAAAGCAGCTCTCATGTTACGCCCCGTTTACCAGACAATCGACATCTGACACTGCTAACAGAGCCGGCAACTAGCAAGGAAGATGCCTCATGACCTCGCAGAAGAAGCACCAACTCCCCTACGTGTGGCAGGACCTCCTTGAGACAATGACAATGGAACGCTGGCTGAAACCGAAGACACTGCAAACCTACAGCGGGGCCATTGCCCAACTGCTCCGCTTTGTGGGTACCGAGCGCATCCCTAGCAGCATTGAGCGTAGTGATGTTCTAGAGTGGCGCCGCGCGGTCGCACGTCATGCAGACAACCCTGGGGGTATCACTGAGCGGAGCTGGAACAGCTATTGCCGGCAGCTGCACGCGATATACAACTTTGGTATCAAGTCAGAGCCTAGGCTGATTGAGTGTGAGGTGTCTCCGTTTTCTGGCGTGCAGTTGCGTGAACCAATAAAGCCAAAGAAAACGCTACCTGAAAACGGCATATTCCATATCCGTGAAGTGATGGAGGAGTGCCGTCGCTGGGAAGTTGTGCATCAGGAGCCCTCCCAACTGTACCCTGTGTGGTTCTGGAGAGTGGTGATTGAGACCTTCTACTGGACGGGAATGCGGTTGAGCCAGCTGTTAGGGATTCGCCCTGAGCATGTCAATCTCAAGCGGCAATATATTGTCGGTGCTGCTGAGCATGAGAAGAACAGCAGGGAGCATTATTACCCTATCGTCGATGAGCTTCTTCCATGGATATCGATGTTGATGTCGTCGGCAAGCCTAGCGGGGGTGCAGCGGGATAACCAGTTATTCAATGTCAATGTCTGGAATCATCGCACACGAAAAACCACCATGGACGTGGATCAAGTTGAGAAGTGGTTTCAGCGCCTCTCGCGGCTCGCGGGGTATCGTGTCTCACCGCATCGATTCAGGCACACGTTCGCGACAGAGCTGCTGGCCAGCGAGCAGGGGGACCTCTTGAAAACCCAGGTCGCGCTGAACCACCGTGACATTAAATCGACCCTAGATTATGTCTCGTTCCCGCGCGACGGTGTTAGGCGGTACGTAGAACAGCGACATACCCGGGCCACCCACCATTCATACGATTGGCTGAAGTTGACGCGTGACATCGTGTGAGAGGAATGTGATAAGGTAGCTGCCAGGCTTGCGCCGTAGTTGCTTGACGGGTGGGCCTGGCTTGATGTAAAAGCAGTGTGTGAGTGTAGCGGGCAGGTGACTGCGACGCGAGAGGACTCACAACAGACGGCATTCACGACTGCCTCAGCCGATGGACTCACACGTTGGCAATGAGGAGAGAGCGGTGCAATGCGGGCCGGGAGAGCGTATCCGGCCGGCATAGCTCAGTTGGTAGAGCAACTGACTTGTAATCAGTAGGTCCCGGGTTCGACTCCTGGTGCCGGCACCATCCGAAACGGATGAAGAATCGGGACAAGCAGCGACTGGCAGACACCAGAAACCGCCCATTGAGGCGGTTTTTTCGTTGCGCTTGAAAGCCCGCTCCATCGTCACCACATCATTGCTGCAAGGTCCTTCCGGGACCTCCCGCCACGGCTGCACGCCGTTGCACGAGCTGGGACTGAAAACTGATCACGGATACACAGGAGGTGATTGGATGACAGTGCACACTTCGTCCAACCGTAAGCTGAAGCAGACCACCGACTACGCCGTCACCGATACCATGACGGCACCGCTTCGCAGCGCCGCGAAGCGGGTGCAGGATGTCTATCCCACCCGGCTGAACAAGCCGCTCGACACCCTCTGGGTGGAGCGCCGCGAGGGCGTGGTGCGCGGCAGCGCCGACGAGGGGCCGCTGAGTCGGGCGCAGCTCGACGAGTTCGAACGCAAGGGCTTTCTTTTCGAGCCCAATTTCATCAGCGGGGAGGAGCTCGATGAGCTGCGTCGGGAGCTGGATGCCCTGCTCAGCCGCGACGACTTCCGCGGCCGCGACTTCAGCATCACCGAACCCGACAGCCAGGAGATCCGCTCGCTGTTCGCGGTGCATTTCCTGTCGCAGCGCTTCGCCAGCCTGGCCCACGACGAGCGCCTCGTCGGGCGGGTGCGTCAGATCCTCGGCGGCGAGGCCTACGTGCACCAGTCGCGCATCAACTACAAGCCGGGCTTCGAGGGCAAGGGCTTCAGCTGGCACTCTGACTTCGAGACCTGGCACGCCGAGGACGGCATGCCGGCGATGCACGCGGTGAGCGCTTCGATCGTGCTGACCGATAACCACGAGTTCAACGGCCCGCTGATGCTGATCCCGGGCTCGCACAAGGTGTTCGTGCCGTGCCTGGGCGAGACCCCGGACGATCACCACCGTCAGTCGCTGAAGCGCCAGGAGTTCGGCGTGCCGGGCCGTGAGGCGCTGCGCGAGCTGGTCGCCCGCCACGGCATCGAGGCGCCCAAGGGGGCGGCCGGTGGACTGCTGCTGTTCGACTGCAACACCCTGCACGGCTCCAACGCCAACATGTCGCCGGACCCGCGCAGCAACGTATTCTTCGTCTACAATCGGCGCGACAACGCCTGTGTCGAGCCCTTTGCCGCCCGCCGCCGTCGGCCGAGCTTCCTGGCTCATGGCCCGAACGAGCAGTGGACCCCCCAGGACTGACGCCTATCGTTTCGATAGCGTCATCAGGGTGGAACGGAGCGCATGGTGCGGTAGACTGTGGTGCTTGTCGTTGAGAAGCGGCACGCATAACGAGAAGGAGAAGACCCGCCATGCGCTTTGTTCCCCGTTTTACCGATGGCCAGGAGTTTCCCCATTCGCTGGGCAAGATCGTATGCATTGGCCGCAACTATGCCGATCACGCCAAGGAGCTGGACAACCCGATACCCACCGAGCCGCTGCTGTTCATCAAGCCGGCCACCAGTGCGGTGAGCCTCGACGAGCCCCTCGATCCGCCCTTTTCCCGTGGCGAAGTGCACTACGAGGCGGAGCTGGCGCTGCTGATCGGCGAGACCCTGTCCCATGCCACCGCCGATGAGGCCGAGCGGGCCATCGTCGGCATCGGGCTGGCGCTGGATCTGACCCTGCGCGACGTGCAGACCCGCCTGAAGGAGAAGGGCCACCCCTGGGAGATCGCCAAGGCGTTCGACGGCGCCTGTCCGCTGTCCGCCTTCCTGCCGCTCAGCCGTGCGCCGAACTGGAATGCGCTGACCTTCGAGCTGGAGATCGACGGCGAGCTGCGCCAGCACGGCGAGGGTTCCGACATGCTGTTCCCGGTGCCCACCCTGGTGGCCGAGATGAGCCGTCACTTCACCCTCGAGCCGGGCGACGTGGTCATCACCGGCACCCCCGAGGGCGTCGGCGAGCTGCCGCGCGGCGCCAAGCTGCGTATGACCCTCACCGGCGGCCTCGAGGTCACGGCTCAGGTCGTCGAGTAAGGTCTCGCTCTGCCGCTACGCAGGTTCCGAACGACGACGCCCCCGCGGCCAGGCCGCGGGGGCGTCGTGTCGTTTGCGCTCGAGTGACTCCGGCAGGGATGAGCCTACTCGAGATAGGTGTAGCCCTGCAGGCCGGCGGAGAGATCGTCGAGGAAGTGCTCCTGCTCTTCCGCCGGCAGTCCGCTGTCGGCCAGTTGGCCGGCCAGGCGGTCGCGCAGCACCTTGGCATCGAAGTTGACGTAGGCCAGCACGTCGGAGACGCGGTCGCCCTGCTGGGCGTGGCTCAGCACCCACTCGCCGTTCACATCCAGGGCGGCGTCGACGGAGTCGGTGTCGCCGAACAGATTGTGCAGGTCACCGAGGATCTCCTGGTAGGCACCGACCAGGAAGAAGCCCAGCAGGCGCTCCTCGTCGTCGCGCCACTCGGGCAGCGGCAGGGTCGTCTCCACCCCTTGGCCGTCGACGTAGCCGTCGATGCGACCGTCGCTGTCGCAGGTGATGTCCTGGATCACGCCGCGGCGGCTGGGCTCGCGGTTGAGTCCGGTCAGCGGCAGTACCGGGAAGATCTGATCGATGCCCCACACGTCGGGCACCGACTGGAACAGCGAGAAGTTGACGAACAGCTTGTCGGCGAGCTTCTCGGCCAGCTCGTCGATGATCTCGCGGTGGGCACGGTTGCGGCTGTCGAGCCGCTCGCGCAGGCGCGCACAGGCGGCGAAGTAGACCCCTTCGGCCTCGGCGCGCACGGTGATGTCGGCCAGCCCCATGAGGAAGCGGTCGTGCATCTCGCTCATCGCCTGCAGCAGGTCGTGCCATGCCTCCACCAGCTCGCGCGGCTCCACCGAGCCGTTGAGCAGGTCGTGCACGCGCCACAGCTCGTCGAGCTGCGGGTCGTCCTCGGCCAGGCGCTCCGGCGCCGCGTCGTTGACCCGCTCCTCGCCGATCACGTTGGTGATCAGCACCGCGTGGTGGGCGGTGAGGGCGCGGCCCGATTCGCTGATCAGGTGCGGATGGGGAATTTCCGCCTCGTTGCAGGCCTGGGCGAAGGCGCTGACCACGTTGCGCGCATACTCGCGCATGGAGTAGTTGATCGAGCAGAAGCTGCGCGAACGGGTGCCTTCGTAGTCGATACCCAGGCCGCCGCCGACGTCGACGGTGTCGATCGGTGCACCCAGCGCCAGCAGGCTCTGGTAGAAGCGCGCACACTCGCGCAGGCCGACCTGGATGTCGCGGATGTTGGCGATCTGCGAGCCCAGGTGGAAATGCACCAGCTGCAGGCTGCCCAGCGAGTCGGCTTCGCGCAGGCGCTCCACCACCGCCAGCATCTGGGCCGCGGTGAGACCGAACTTGGATTTCTCGCCTCCGGTGTCCTGCCACTTGCCCATGCCCACCGAGGCCAGACGAGCGCGCAGGCCGATGCGCGGGGTGACGCCGAGGCGCTCGGCCTCCTCCAGGATCAGCGGCAGCTCGGAGAACTTCTCAACCACCAGGTAGACCCGATGGCCGAGTTTCTCGCCCATCAGCGCCAGGCGGATGTACTCGCGGTCCTTGTAGCCGTTGCAAACGATCAGCGAGGGGCCGTCGGCGGAGAGCGCCAGCACGGCGAGCAGCTCCGGCTTGCTGCCGGCCTCGAGGCCGACCCGGCCGTGGCCGCGCTCGCGGGTGGCGAGTATCTCCTCGACCACGCGGCGCTGCTGATTGACCTTGATCGGGTACACGGCGGTGTAGCCGCCGACGTACTCTTCCTCGCGCATGGCCAGGTCGAAGGCCTCGCACAGCTGTTCCACGCGGTCGTGCAGGATGTCGCTGAAGCGTACCAGCACCGGCAGCCTCAGGTCGGCTTCGCGCAGCTGGTCCACCAGCGGTGCCAGCGGCAGGGCCGGCCCTTCGGCCTCGCTGCCGAGAGGGCGCACCAGGGCATGACCGTCGTCGTCGACGTCGAAGTATCCGCTGCCCCACTGGTCGATGTTCCAGGTGCGACGCGCGCGTTGGGCGGGACCGGAGGCTGCTCCCATGGATAGACTCATGTATCGCTCGCTTCAGGCAGGGGCAGAGCGCCGTGGTTCAGGCGTGCCGTGAGAATGGTATGGAACTGCGCCGGGTCGTGAGGCGTCAGGTCGTGGGCCGGTGGATCGACGTAGACCACCAGCAGACGTGACAGCCAGTAGCGCAGCGCGGTCATGCGCAGCATCGTCGGCCACACCTCGCGCTCGGTGGCGGTGAGGGGGCGGCGAGCCTGGTAGGCGCTGATGATGGCGTCGTGGCGGGCGCGGTCCAGGCGGCCATCGGGGCCGGAAGCCCAGTCGTTGATGACGATGGCCAGATCGAACAGCAGATCGCCCGTGCAGCCGTTGTAGAAATCGATGATGCCGCCGAGGCGGTCGTCCTCGAACAGGGTGTTGTCGCGGAACAGGTCGCCATGCAGCGCCCCGTGGGGCAGTTCGGGGGCATCGCCGAACACGCCCTGGTAGATCTCCACCTCGTCCTTCATCAGGGTCTGATCCTCGGGCGAGAGGTAGCCCAGCACCTTGTGATGCATGGCCGTCAGCCAGTTCAGGTCGCGTGGGTTGGGACGATGACCGGGAAAGTGCTGGGACACCACGTGCATACGTCCCAGCGCGTCGCCCAGGGCTCTGCACTGGGTCAGATTGGGCGACATCGGATGGCGTCCCGGCAGCCGTGGAAACAGCAGCGACGGCTTGCCGGCCAGGCTGTGCAGGGCGATACCTTCGCGGTCGTGTACCGGACCCGGCACCGGCAGGCGATGCTCGTCCAGATAGTCGAGCAGCTCGACGAAGAACGGCAGCTCCTCGTGCTCACCCTGCTCGAACAGGGTCAGCACCAGCTCGTGGCGGTCGGTGGTGACGAAGAACGTGCTGTTCTCGGTACCGCCGGCGACCCCCGCCAGGGACACCAGCTCGCCGACATCGAAACGCCTGAGAAACTCTGCGACCTGTGCGTCGCTCAACGGGGTGAATACGGCCATGTGTCTCTCGCCCAGGTTGCCAAGCCGCCTATTGTAGCGTCTTGGCACTGTGATGCACGTCTGCTGGACAGGTTCCGCCATTCACCTGGACGGAGGGCGGGGTTGGCCGCTAGAAACGACGCAGCACCCACTGCGGTACGGCGATGCGGTCGCCCTCCTGGCGCTCGAAGTTGCCGTCGCCGTCGTGATCGACCAGGAAGTAGCTGGGGCCCCGGCTGGGGCGGATCTCGATGGCGTAGAGCTGGCCGTTCACCCGGTATTCGCGAATGGTGCGGTCCTCCTCCTGGCGAATGGTGATGTCGGGTTCGACGTTGGCGGATTGAGCCAGGCTCGGAGCGGCCGCTGCCAGACCGAGGCCGAGGGAAAGCAGTGCAACAGCCAGGAAATGGGGAAGGGCGTTCATGTTGGCCTCCGAAGACCGCTTGCGACAAACGTTGCCAACGAGTGGCTGTTTCCAGTGTATGACGTTGGACAGCGAGAACCCAACGATGGCGGCAAAAGCGACGCGCAATGCGTATCATGGCTGATCAGGATCACATTTTCTTGCACAGACTCAACGGATGCCCGATACATGGCCGACACGCCCATCGTTCTCGTCGACGGTTCGTCCTACCTCTACCGCGCCTTTCACGCCCTGCCGCCGCTGACCACCTCCACGGGTCAGCCCACCGGCGCCGTCAAGGGCGTGCTCAACATGCTCAAGCGGCTGATCAAGGATTACCCGGACAGCCCCATGGCGGTGGTCTTCGACGCCAAGGGCAAGACCTTCCGTGACGAGCTGTTCGAGGCGTACAAGGCCCAGCGCCCGCCGATGCCCGACGATCTGCGCAGCCAGGTGGAGCCGCTCTACGCCTGCGTGCGTGCCCTCGGCCTGCCGCTGCTGTGCGTCGAAGGCGTGGAGGCCGACGACGTCATCGGCACCCTTGCCCGGCTGGCCACCGAGGCCGGCCGCGACGCGGTGATCTCCACCGGCGACAAGGACATGGCGCAGCTGGTCAACGCGCACATCACCCTGGTCAACACCATGAAGGACGAGACCCTCGACGAGGCCGGGGTCGAGGCCAAGTTCGGCCTGCCGCCGGCGCTGATCATCGATTTCCTGGCGCTGATGGGCGACAAGGTCGACAACATCCCCGGGGTGCCGGGGGTGGGCGAGAAGACCGCCCTGGGCCTGCTGCAGGGCATGGGCGGCGGGCTCGATGCCATCTACGCCGACCTGGACAGGGTCAAGACCCTCGACATTCGCGGCGCCAAGACGCTGCCCAAGAAGCTCGAAGAGCACCGCGAGATGGCCTATCTCTCCTATCAGCTGGCCACCATCAAGACCGACTGCGAGCTGCCGGTGGGCCTCGACGATCTCGACATCGCCCACCCCGACCGCGAGGCGCTCAAGCGGCTCTACACCGAGCTCGAGTTCAAGGCCTGGCTCTCCGAGCTGCTCTCGGGCAAGGACGAGGGCGTCGACGACGTCGAGCGCGGCGCCGGGGTCGCCGGCACCGCCGCGGCGGGCAACCTCGACCCGGAAGCGCCGTCGGCCAGCGTGGCGGCATGCAAGAATCACCTGATCCTGACCCAGGCCGAGCTCGACGAGTGGCTGGCGCGGCTGGGTAAATGCGAGGCCTTCTGCTTCGACCTCGAGACCAACAGTCTCAACTACATGGACGCCGAGATCGTCGGCGTGGGGCTGGCGCTCGAACCCGGCGAGGCGGCCTACGTGCCGCTCGCCCACGACTACCTCGACGTGCCCGAGCAGCTCGACCGGGCCGCGGTGCTCGCCGCCCTCAAGCCGCTGCTGGAGGACCCCTGCCGCGGCAAGATCGGCCAGAACCTCAAGTATGACATCTCGGTGCTGGCCAACTACGACATCCAGGTGCGCGGGCCGCTCACCGACACCATGCTCGAATCCTACGTGCTCAATTCCACCGCCACCCGTCACGACATGGATTCGCTGGCGCTGAAGTACCTGGGCCAGAAGACGGTGAGCTTCGAGGAGATCGCCGGCAAGGGCGCCAAGCAGCTCACCTTCAACCAGATCGACTTCGAGCAGGCCGTGCCCTACGCCTGCGAGGACGTCGACGTGACCCTGCGCCTGCACTGCGAACTGCGACCGCGCATCGAGGCCGAGGGGCGCCTGGCCGAGGTGCTGGACACCATCGAGCGGCCGCTGATTCCGGTGCTGTCGCGCATCGAGCGCACCGGGGTGGCGATCGACGCCGCGCGCCTGCATGCCCAGAGCCAGGAACTCGAAGCGCGCATCGCCGAGCTCGAAACCCGCGCCTTCGAGCTGGCCGGGCGCGAGTTCAACCTCGGCTCGCCCAAGCAGCTCGGCGAGATCTTGTTCGAGGAGCAGAAGATCCCGGTGCTCAAGAAGACCCCCAAGGGCGCGCCCTCCACCGCCGAAGCCGTGCTCGAGGAGCTGGCGCTGGACTACCCGCTGCCCAAGGTGATCATGGAGCATCGCGGGCTGGCCAAGCTCAAGTCGACCTATACCGACAAGCTGCCGCGACTGGTCAACAAGCGCACCGGACGGCTGCACACCAGCTACCATCAGGCGGTCGCCGCCACCGGCCGGCTCTCCTCGTCCGATCCCAACCTGCAGAACATTCCCATCCGCACCGAGGCGGGGCGCAAGATCCGCCAGGCCTTCATCGCCCGGCCCGGCTACCGCATCGTTGCCGCCGACTACTCGCAGATCGAGCTGCGCATCATGGCGCATCTCTCGGAGGACCAGGGGCTGCTCACCGCCTTTGCCGAGGGGCGCGACATCCACACCGCCACCGCCGCCGAGGTCTTCGGCGTGGCGCTGGAGAAGGTCTCGGGCGAGCAGCGCCGCAGCGCCAAGGCGATCAATTTCGGGCTGATCTACGGTATGAGCGCCTGGGGGCTCTCCAAGCAGCTGCACATCGAGCGCAGCCAGGCGCAGACCTACATCGACCGCTACTTCGACCGCTACCCCGGCGTGGCCCGCTACATGGAGCGCATCCGCGCCCAGGCCGCCGAGGACGGCTTCGTCGAGACCGTGTTCGGGCGGCGGCTCTATCTGCCCGAGATCCGCGCCCAGAATCATGCCCGGCGCCAGGCCGCCGAGCGCACCGCGATCAACGCGCCGATGCAGGGCACCGCGGCGGACATCATCAAGCGCGCCATGATCGAGGTCGACGCCTGGCTGCAGGAGAGCGCCTTCGACGCCTGCATGGTCATGCAGGTACACGACGAACTGGTGTTCGAGGTCGGTGAAGGGCAGGTCGACGAGTTCATCGGCGAGGTGAAGGCGCGTATGCAGGCCGCCGCCGAGCTCAGCGTGCCGCTGATCGTCGAGGCTGAGAGTGGGGTGAATTGGGACGAAGCCCACTGAGGCCAGCTTCTCACAGCAACCGAAAGGCCCGTGGCATCCGCCACGGGCCTTTCGGTTCAGGCATAGAAGAAGGTGATGATTTACGTTACGAGCGAAGAGAGGTCGGTCGCCGCCGGAACAGAGGAACCGCAGTTTACTTGGTGGTAAATGAGGATTCCGAGTACCGCCGGCGACCGAGATCTCGAGCGCAGTAGTAAATCAGCCCTTCTTACCGCCAGCCGACGCGATCGAAGATCCTAATCGCTTCCGGGTTGTTCTCACCCAGCACGCTGATGTTCAGGTCGTCCTTGTGCAGCTCGCCCCAGGACTTCAGCGTCTCGTCCATGTTCACACCGTCGACGACCGGGTACTCGAAGTTGCCGGCGGCGAAGATCTCCTGGGCAGCATCGGAGGAGAGGAACTCGAGGAAGCGAATGGCGTTCTCGCGGTTCGGCGAGGTGGCCACGACGCCGGCGCCGCCGACGTTGACGTGAATGCCGCGGTCGTCCTGGTTGGGGAACAGGATGCCGACGCTCTCGGCAACGTTGCGGTCGGCTTCGCTGTCGGAGTTGAGCAGGCGCACGTAGTAGTAGTGGTTGGCCACGGCCAGGTCGCACTCGCCGGCGGCGACGGCGCGGATCTGGTCGGTGTCGCCGCCCTCGGGCTGGCGCGCCAGGTTGTTGACGATGCCCTGGGCCCAGGCCTCGGCCTCTTCAGCGCCGTGATGGTCGATCATTGCCGCCAGCAGCGACTGGTTATAGATGTTGTTGGACGAGCGAATGCACACCTCGCCCTCCCAGCGCGGATCGGTCAGGTCCTCATAGGAGGTGATCTCGCTGGGGTCGACGTTTTCCGGGTTGTAGAAGATCGCCCGCACGCGCTGGCTGAAACCGAACCACTTGCCTTCGGGGTGGCGCATGGCGTCCGGCAGGCGCTCGGCAAGCACGTCGGACTCGATGGCCTGGAAGATGCCCTCCTGCTCGGCGCGCCACAGACGGCCGGCATCCACGGTGATCATCACGTCGGCGGGGCTGGCGATGCCCTCACGCTTGATGCGGTCGATGAGCTGGTCGGAGTCGCCCTCCAGCAGGTTGACCTTGATACCGGTCTCGTCGGTGAAGGCCTGATAGAGCTGCTCGTCGACGTCGTAATGACGCGCCGAGTAGAGGTTGACCTCATCTGCTGCTACCGTGGTGGCAAAGGCCGAGCCGGCCAGCATGGCGGCAAGCGGAGCGACGAGACGTTTGGCTTGGGACATGATTCACCTCGAGGGACGAACGATCAGGTTGCTTGAGTACTAATGATAATACGTTGCATTACGTTGATCGCTATTGAAGCGTTTTCCGTTGAGGCCGTCAAGCGCCCCTCGAGCCACGAAACGGAGGGAGGCGACAGAGAGCTGACTGGGAGCAAGGAAAGATGGAAAAATTGACAATTGCGAGTAGATTTCAAACGTACCTACTAGGCATTTCGGGTACGATGAGCCTAACCCTTCACTTTGACCAAGTCGCCTGACCTATGACTAGCCAATCGAAGCCAATGGAAGTCGGCCACGTCCCCTACCGTCAGCCTACCGCGCTGACCATTGAGGCGGTGCATCACACTTTCGACGGTCTGGCCGCCGTGCGCGGTGTCGATCTCGTCGTGGAACCCGGTGAAGTCGTCTGTCTGCTGGGCCCTTCGGGATGCGGCAAGACCACGCTGCTGCGCATCGCCGCCGGCCTCGAGGTGCTGCAGCAGGGGCGCGTGACGCTCAACGACGGCGAGATAGCGGTGCCCAAGGGCAAGCACGTGCCGCCGGAGAAACGCAACGTCGGCCTGGCCTTCCAGGACTCGGCGCTGTTCCCTCATCTCACGGTACTGGAGAACGTGACCTTCGGGCTCAAGGGCGAGCCGCCGCGGCAGCGTCGCGAGCGTGCGCTTGGCCTGCTCGAACAGCTGGGCATGGCCGCCTATGCCGAGTCCTATCCGCACATGCTCTCCGGCGGGCAGCAGCAGCGCGTGGCGTTGGCGCGTGCCCTGGCGCCTTCACCGCAGCTGATGCTGCTCGACGAGCCTTTCTCCAGCCTCGATGCGCGCCTGCGCGACCGCATCCGCGACGATACCCTGCACGTGCTCAAGAAGGTCGGTGCGGCCACTCTGCTGGTCACCCACGATCCCGAGGAGGCCATGTTCATGGCCGACCGCATCGCGCTGATGCGCGACGGACGCATCGTCCAGGTGGGCACCCCGCGGGAGCTCTACTGCGCGCCCTGCGACCCCTTCGTGGTGGCGTTCTTCGGTGAGGTGAACGAGCTGCAGGGCGAGGTGCGCGGCGGCCGGGTGATGACCCCGGTAGGGCCGGTGGAGGCCGGCTGGCTGCCCGAAGGGAGCCAGGCCCAGGTGATGATCCGCCCGGAGGCGCTGCGCATCACCGAGCACTTCGAGCCGGCGCCGGAGCACCGCTACAGCCATGTGATCATGGCCAAGCTGCTGGGCCGCAGCAGCCTGCTGCACATCTGCGCCCACGGCGAGGACGGCAGCGAAGCCCACCTGCACGCCCGGGTTCCCGGCGTCTTCCTGCCCGCCGAAGGGCAGCGGGTGGACATTCACCTCGACCTGTCGCAGGTCTTCGTCTTTCCCTCAACGCCTGCCTGAGCCGGGGCGTGAGCGGCGCATGGCCATGCTCAGCAGCACCACCGGAATGATGCCGACGGCCACGATCGCCAGAGAGGCGGTCGAGGCCTCGGCCAGTCTCTCGTCCGAGGCCAGGCTGTAGGCCCGCACCGCCAGGGTGTCGAAGTTGAAGGGGCGCAGGATGATGGTGGCCGGCAGCTCCTTCATGATGTCCACGAACACCAGAATGCCCGCCGCGAACAGACTGCCGCGCATGATCGGGGTGTGCACCCGCTTGAGCGTGCCGGCCGGTGTCTGGCCCAAGGTGCGCGAGGCGGCATCCATGCTCGGCGTCACCTTGCCCAGGCTCGCCTCCACGGTGTTGAAGGAGACTGCCAGGAAGCGCACCACATAGGCATAGATCAGGATGAACGCCGTGCCGCTGAAGATCAGGCCGACGATCATGCCGTAGTGGGCGTGCAGCCAGGTGTTGATGCTCTTGTCGAGCCAGGCGAAGGGAATCAGGATGCCCACCGCGATCACCGAACCGGGGATGGCATAGCCCATCGAAGCGATACGCGTGGCGATGCGCGTCAGCGGGCTGTCATGCAGGCGCACGCCGTAGCTGAGTATCACGGCCAGCCCCACGGCGATCAACGAGGCGATCACCGCCAGCTTCAGACTGTTCCAGGCAAAGCCGAGGAAACGGGTGCCCCACAGGGCGTCGCCCGTGGTGATGGCCATCTGCGCCAGCAGGCCGCTGGGAATGAGAAAGCCGATCAGCACCGGCAGGGCGCAGGCGGCGAAGGCCGCCGCGGCACGCCAGCCGTGCAGCCGATACTCGGGCAGTTGCTGGTAGCGGTTGGTGGTGTGGAAATACTGGCGCTTGCCCCGCGACCAGCGCTCCATCAGGATCAGCAGGAACACGAACAGCAGCAGGCAGGCGGCCAACTGGGCGGCGGCCACCTGCTCGCCGAGGCCGAACCAGGTGCGGTAGATGCCGGTGGTGAAGGTATCCACACCGAAGAATTGCACCGCGCCGAACTCGTTCAGCGTCTCCATCAACACCAGCGAGACCCCGCCGACGATGGCCGGGCGCGCCAGCGGCACGGCCACGGTGGCGAACAGGTTCCACGGGCCGCGGCCCAGGGTGCGGCCGACGTCGAGCACGCACACCGACTGCTCGAGGAAGGCGGCCCGGGCCAGCAGGTAGACATAGGGGTAGAGCACCAGCGTGATCAGCGTGGCGGCGCCGCCCAGCGAGCGAATGTTGGGGAAGTAGTAGTCGCCGCGGCCCCACTCGAACACCTCGCGCAGCCAGGTCTGCAAGGGGCCGGCATACTGCAGGAAATCGGTGTAGGCGTAGGCGATCACATAGGTGGGCACGGCCAGCGGCAGCAGCAGCGCCCATTCGAAGATCCGCCGTCCCGGGAAGCGGCACATCACCACCAGCCAGGCGGTACCGGTACCGATGATCATGGTGCCGAGGCCCACCGTGACGGTGAGGTAGAGGGTATTGCTTACGTAGCGTCCCAGCACCGTGCTGGCCAAATGCTGCCAGACCCCCTCGGTGGGCATCACGATGTGGGCCAGCACCACTATCACCGGCAGGGCGACGACGAAGGCAACGCTGAGAATCAGGAGTGTCCAGGGGCTCAAGCGACGAGTGATCGAGGCAAGCCCGGTAGCGGTGGAACGGAACAAGCGGAACTCCTTGACTGGCTGGCTCGGTGGCGCGGTAATGCGAGGCGGTCACGGGTGGAAATGATATCAGTTGTCGCATGCCCCTGCAGCTGACCGACGTCAATGAAAAGCGCCCGCATCCTGGGATGCGGGCGCCAAGGTCAGGCAGGGTGGCGGTTCAATAACCGAGCATGAGCGACGGCAGGCCCGTCACCAGCACCGGGAAGAAGGCCATCAATATACAGGCCAGTGCGATCAGCGCCACGAAGGGCACCACTGCCCGGTACAGGTCGACGATCTCCACCCCCTTGGGCGCCACCCCCTTCAAGTAGAACAGCGCATAGCCGAACGGCGGGGTCAGGAACGAGGTCTGCAGCACCACCGCCACCATCACCACGAACCACAGCACGTCCACGCCCATCTGATTGACGATCGGCAGCATGATCGGGAAGCTCAGCAGCACGATGCCGGTCCAGTCGAGGAACATCCCCAGCAGGAACACCAGGA